>Ga0207831_100077_pt1 | contig 137039 bp, 131 predicted proteins | sample TtanPargueraPR_7_FD_187741 | JGI IMG/M metagenome (GOLD analysis project Ga0207831, IMG submission 187741) | Aerobic enrichment media microbial communities from Bioluminiscent Bay, La Parguera, Puerto Rico - Tt and M1 (2) (SPAdes) | ecosystem: Environmental > Aquatic > Marine > Unclassified ...
CGGCCTCGCCGGCAACCCGCGGCTGGCCAAGCTAGCCCTGGATATCGACTACGAGTCAGCTATCCGCTTCGAGAAGACCCGTGAGAAGCAGCGAGTCTTCGGCTTCATCGAGTACGCCGCCAACAGCTGGAAGAAGCGCCGACGAAAGGTGGTCGTCAAATCCGAGACCAGTTGGCGTGGCTTCAACACCCGCTACGTGGTGACCAACCTGCGCGGCTCCTGGAGCGGCTGCGTCGGATTTACCTTAAGCGCACCGCCTTCGCCCAAGCCCAGGTCAACACCATCCGCCTGAAGCTGCTGAAGATCGGCGCCGTCATCACTCGCAACACACGCACGATTCGGCTGATGTTGAACAGCCAGTATCCGGAGCAGGACCTCTTCCTGAAGCTGGCCAGCAAGCTGGTGCCAGGATAGCGCCGCGGCGTGCTGTCCCCGGCACAGAAAACACATGGGGGTTGGGGGCAGTGCGTCCTGAGCACAGGAACTTGATCAAAAAGCAGCCAAACTCCACCCCAGATCCCTTTTATCCCCACCGAGCCTGGCATCTGGGGACTTCTGACTGACCCGGTGCAACATCCGGGCTAGCTAGAGGCGCGCCTCGACCAGGGGCTCGACTGGTTCGACCACGCCGACATCTATGGCGGCAACGGCCACAACGAGCGCCTGTTCGGCGAGGCCCTGCGCCGCCGGCCGGGCCTCGCCGCCCGGGTGAGGGTGGTCACCAAGGCCGGCATCCTGATGGCTCCCGGCGACACCAAGCACTACGACAGCTCGCCGGTGTGGCTGGCCGGCGCCATCGACCGGGCCCTGGCGCGTCTCGCCGCCCACCATGGCGTCAGCCCCGCCGGCGTTGCCCTGGCCTGCCTGCGACGCCTGCCGGGTTCGCCAGTGCCGGTGATCGGGACCCTCGACCCGGCACGGATCACGACCCTGCGCGACGAGGCCGAGCTCTCCCTGTCGCGCCAGGAGTGGTACGCCCTGCTGGAGGCGGCCCGCGGCCACGAGGTGGCCTGACCGCCAGGCAGGGTGCGACCAAAGTCGCGGTTGAACTCCGGCGTGAGCGGCGGCTAACTGTGCCGGACACTATCTTAATCGTTTAAGTCGTGAGGGAGCGAACGGCTGCGGATGACATCTCGCCTCCGGCCCTCCACGAAACAGCGACAACAACAAGCGACGAGGAAGCCAGCATGTTCAAGAAGACCCTGATCTCCGCCATCGCCCTGGCCGGCGCCGCCGCCGGCAGCAGCCAGGCCCAGGCTGCAGACCTGACCATCTCCTGTGGCGCCGTCGGCGCCGAGCTCACCCTGTGCGAGGAGGGCGTCGCCCAGTGGGAGGAGAAGACCGGCCACGAGGTCGACATCGTCTCCACTCCCAACTCCTCCACCGAGCGGCTGTCGCTCTACCAGCAGATCCTCTCCGCCCAGTCCAGCGACATCGACGTGATGCAGACCGACGTCGTGTGGCCGGGCCTGCTGGCCAACCACCTGCTCGACCTGAGCGAGACGCTTGGCGAGGACGCCGCCGAGGGCCACTTCGAGGCCATCGTAGCCAACAACACCATCGATGATCGCCTGGTGGCCATGCCCTGGTTCACCGATGCCGGAGTGCTCTACTACCGCAAGGACCTGCTCGAGGAGCATGGATTCGAGGCCCCGGAGACCTGGGAGGAGCTGACCGAGATCGCCACCGAGATCCAGGCCGCCGAGCGCGAGGCCGGCAATGACCGGATGTGGGGCTATGTCTTCCAGGGCCGTGCCTACGAGGGGCTGACCTGCAACGCCCTGGAGTGGATCGCCAGCTACGGCGGCGGCACCATCGTCGATGCCGAGGGCGAGATCACCATCGACAACGCCCAGGCCGCCGAGGCGCTGGACCTCGCCGCCAGCTGGATCGGCAACATCTCGCCGAAAGGCGTGCTCAACTACACCGAGGAGGAGGCCCGCGGCATCTTCCAGAGCGGCAATGCGGTGTTCATGCGCAACTGGCCCTATGCCTGGTCCCTGGCCCAGAGCGAGGACAGCAACGTGCGCGACAAGGTCGGCGCGGTCAAGCTGCCCAGCGCCGAGGGCCAGGAGAGTGCCGCCACCCTGGGTGGCTGGAACCTCGCCGTGTCCCGCTACACCGAGAACCCCGAGCTCGCAGCCGACCTGGTGGCCTTCCTGACCGGCGAGGCGGAGCAGAAGCGTCGCGCCATCGAGGGCGCCTACAACCCCACCCTGGCCTCCCTCTACGAGGACGAGGAGGTGCTCGAGGCAGTGCCCTTCTTCGGCACCCTCTACGACACCTTCACCAACGCCGTGGCACGCCCCTCCGCCCCCACCGGCGACAACTACGGCCGGGTGAGCAACAGCTTCTTCAACGCCGTGCACCAGGTGCTCTCCGGTGACCAGAGCGGCGCCGAGGCCGTCTCCCAGGTGGACAGCGAACTCTCCCGCATCAAGCGTCGCCGCTGGTAACCCAGGAGGTCCCCATGTCGACTCCCGTCACCGAACGCGCCCCCCGGGTGGGGCGCTCCTCAGCGGCCGGCTATCGCGGCACCAAGGTGCGCCGCCAGCGGGTTCGCGCCGCCTGGCTGTTCCTTGCGCCCATGCTGGTGGCGCTGACGCTGGTCGCCGGCTGGCCGCTGCTGCGCACCTTCTACTTCAGCTTCACCGATGCCTCGCTGTCGGATACCGCCGGCGCCGCCTTCATCGGCATCGAGAACTACCTGGTCTATGACGACGGCGCTTGGTACGGCCTGCTCACCGACCCGGTGTGGTGGACCTCGGTGTGGAACACCCTCTACTTCAGCGTCGTCTCGGTGTCGCTGGAGGTGGTGTTCGGCATCATCGTCGCCCTGCTGCTCAACGCCGAGTTCAAGGGCCGCATGCTGGTGCGCGCCGCGGTGCTGATCCCCTGGGCCATCCCCACCATCGTCTCGGCCAAGATGTGGGCCTGGATGCTCAACGACCAGTTCGGGATCATCAACCACCTGCTGATGGCGCTGGGCATCATCGACTCGCCCATCGCCTGGACCGCCAGCGCCACCTACTCCATGTGGGCGGTGATCATGGTCGACGTCTGGAAGACTATTCCCTTCGTCGCGCTGCTGGTGCTCGCCGCCCTGCAGATGCTGCCCAAGGACTGCTACGAGGCGGCCGAAGTCGACGGCATCCACCCGGTCAAGGTGTTCTTCAGGGTCACCCTGCCGCTGATCACCCCGGCCCTGCTGGTGGCGGTGATCTTCCGCCTGCTCGACGCCCTGCGGGTGTTCGACGTGATCTACGTGCTGACCTCCAACTCCACCAGCACCATGACCATGTCGATCTACGCCCGCCAGCAGCTGGTCGAGTTCCAGGACGTCGGCTACGGCAGCGCCGCCTCGACGCTGCTGTTCCTGATCATCGCCCTGGCCGTGGTGATCTACCTCTACCTGGGCCGCCGCCAACTGGGAGTCGACCAATGAACCAGTATCAGCTGACCAAGCTCGCCAAGCGGGTCGGGTTCTATGCCCTGATCGCCGTGGTGATGGTCTACGCCATCTTCCCCTTCTACTACGCGGTGATCACCTCGCTGAAGCCCTCCAGCGACCTGTTCCGGGTCGATTTCTGGCTGTCGACGGTGGACTTCGGCAACTACGTGCAGATCTTCACCCAGAAGAGCTTCGTGCGCGCCATCCTCAACTCGATCATCGTCTCGCTCTCCGTGGTCTTCATCGCCCTGCTGCTCGGCATCACCGCCTCCTATGCGCTGGGCCGGGTCCGCTTCCGCGGCCGTACCACGGTGATGCTGGTGATCCTCGGGGTCTCCATGTTTCCCCAGGTGGCGGTGCTCTCCGGGCTCTTCGAGGTGATCCGCGGGCTCGGCCTCTACAACAACCCGGCCGGCCTGATCCTGAGCTACACCATCTTCACCCTGCCCTTCACCGTCTGGGTGCTGACCACCTTCATGAAGCAGCTGCCCATGGAGCTGGAAGAGGCGGCGATCATGGACGGCGCCACCCCCTGGGTGACCATCACCAAGGTCTTTCTGCCGCTGATGTGGCCGGCCATGGCGACCACCGGCCTGCTGGCCTTCATCGCCGCCTGGAACGAGTTTCTGTTCGCCCTGACCTTCACCCTCACCGACGACCAGCGCACCGTGCCGGTGGCGATCGCCCTGATCTCCGGCGGTAGCCAGCACGAGCTGCCCTGGGGGCCGATCATGGCCGCCTCGGTGACCGTCACCGTGCCGCTGGTGATCCTGGTGATGATCTTCCAGAAGCGCATCGTCTCCGGCCTGACCGCCGGCGCGGTCAAGGGCTGACCCCATGACATCCAAGGACCCCAAGATGCAAGACAACCTGACCTGGTGGCGCGGCGGCGTCATCTACCAGATCTACCCGCGCAGCTTCATGGACAGCAACGGCGACGGCATCGGCGACCTGGCGGGCATCACCGAGAAGCTGGACTACGTCGCCAGCCTGAACGTAGACGGCATCTGGCTGTCGCCCTTCTTCACCTCGCCGATGCTCGACTTCGGCTACGACGTCAGCGACTACCGCGACGTCGACCCGATGTTCGGCACCCTGGAGGACTTCAAGGCCCTGCTGGCCAAGGCCCACGCGCTGGGCCTGAAGGTGATGATCGACCAGGTGATCAGCCACTCCTCGGACCAGCACCCCTGGTTCCAGGAGAGCCGCGCCGATCGCACCAATGCCAAGGCCGACTGGTACGTCTGGGCCGACCCCAGGCCCGACGGCACGCCACCCAACAACTGGCTGTCGATCTTCGGCGGGCCGGCCTGGACCTTCGACCCGCGCCGTCGCCAGTACTACCTGCACAACTTCCTGACCAGCCAGCCGGACCTCAACTTCCATCACCCCGAGGTCAGGCAGGCGCAGCTGGACAACATGCGCTTCTGGCTGGAGCTCGGCGTCGACGGCTTCCGCCTGGACACCGTCAACTTCTACTTTCACGACGCCGCCCTCACCGACAATCCCCCGGTGCCGGCGGGCAGTCCCAAGACCCTGGGCGCCCCGGAGGCCAACCCCTATACCTGGCAGCGCCACGTCCACGACATCAGCCGCCCGGAGAACCTGGACTTCCTGCGCGAGCTGCGCGCGCTGATGGACGAGTTCCCCGGCACCACCACGGTGGGCGAGATCGGCGACGACAACCCGCTCGAGCGCATGGCCGAATACACCGCCGGCGGCGACAAGCTGCACATGGCCTACACCTTCGACCTGCTCAACGCGCCCCACTCGCCGGCCTATCTCCGCGAGGTGATCGAACGCTTCCAGCGCCTGGCCGGCGACGCCTGGCCCTGCTGGGCGACCTCCAACCATGACGTGGAGAGAAGCGCCACCCGCTGGGGCCGGGGCGAGGATCCCGTGGCCTACCCCAAGGTGATGCTGGCCATGCTCTTCTCGCTGCGCGGCAGCGTCTGCCTCTACCAGGGCGAGGAGCTCGGCCTGCCCGAGGCCGAGGTGCCCTTCGAGCGCATCCAGGACCCCTACGGCAAGGTGCTGTGGCCGGAATTCAAGGGTCGTGATGGCTGCCGCACGCCGATGCCCTGGCACCAGGCCCCGCAGGGCGGCTTCTCGCCCGTGGAGCCCTGGCTGCCGGTGGAGGAGCACCACCTGCCGCTGGCCGTCGAAGTGCAACAGGCCGACCCCGGTTCGCCGCTGGCCGCCACCCGCACGCTGCTGGCCTTCCGCGCCGCGCATCCGGCGCTGGTCGACGGCGACCTCACCCTGGTCGACGTCGGCGAGGAGCTGCTCGGCTTCGTGCGCGAAAGCGACCGGGAGCGCCTGCTGTGCCTCTTCAACCTCGGCGGCAGGACCCTGAGCACGACGCTGCCCCACGCCGGCATCCCGCTCCAGGGGCACGGCTTCGTGTCGGCACTCGATGGCGACACCCTGACCCTGCCGCCCTACCAGGCGGCCTTTCTGGCCCTCGACCACTGACAACACACAACAAGGGCCGGCCCCCGAGGCCGGCTAGGAGTCGCAAGATGGCAAGCGTGACCCTGGAAAGGCTCAACAAGACCTTCGGCAGCACCCACATCATCAAGGACGTCGACCTCAAGGTCGGCGACGGCGAGTTCGTGGTCTTCGTCGGCCCCTCGGGCTGCGGCAAGTCGACCCTGCTGCGCCTGATCGCCGGGCTCGAGTCGATCAGCGACGGCGAGCTCAGGATCGCCGACGACGTGGTCAACGACCTGCCGCCCCGCGAGCGCGGCGTGGGCATGGTCTTCCAGTCCTACGCCCTCTACCCGCACATGACGGTCTACGAGAACATGGCCTTCGGCCTCAAGCTGGCCAAGATGGCCAACGAGACCGTCGATGAGCGCGTGATGGCCACGGCCCGCATCCTGCAGCTCGAGGAGCTGCTGCACCGCAAGCCCAAGGAGCTCTCCGGCGGCCAGCGCCAGCGCGTGGCCATGGGGCGCGCCATGGCCCGGGAGCCGCGCATCCTGCTGTTCGACGAGCCGCTCTCCAACCTGGACGCCTCGCTGCGCGTGCAGATGCGCAACGAGATCGCCCGCCTGCACCACCGCCTGGGCTCCACCATGATCTACGTCACCCACGACCAGGTGGAGGCGATGACCCTGGCGGACAAGATCGTGGTACTGCGCGACGGTCGCATCGAGCAGGTCGGCAGCCCCCAGACGCTCTACCAGCAGCCGGCCACCAGGTTCGTCGCCGGCTTCATCGGCTCGCCCACCATGAACTTCATGCCGGCCGAACTGCTCGGCGGGAACGAGGAGGGCTGTCGGGTCCAGGCCCCGGGGCTCGGCGAGCTGTCGCTGCCCCAGGACGCCTGCGGCCAAGGGCCCGGCGCCGAGCTGTCGCTGGGCGTGCGCCCCGAGCACCTGCGGCTGGCCGAGGCCGAGGGCGACAACCGCTTCGAGATCGTCAACGTCGAGTACCTGGGCAACGAGGTCTATGTCTATCTCGAGCCACGGGAAGGCGACACCCTGCTGATCCACCGCAGCGAAGCGCCCAGCGACTGGCAGGTCGGCCAGGACGTCGCTCTGCGCGTCGATGTCGAGCATACTCACCTGTTCGACGCCTCCGACCGGGCACTGGCCATCGCCACGCAGCGCCACGCTGCCTGACAGGGAGACATCACCAATGGGACACCTGACACTCACCGGCATCGGCAAGGACTACGACGGCGTCGAAGTCTCGCGAGACATCGACCTGAGCATCGAGGATGGCGAATTCGTGGTCTTCGTCGGCCCCTCCGGCTGCGGCAAGTCGACGCTGCTGCGCATGATCGCCGGCCTGGAAGAGATCAGCCGGGGCGAGATGTGCCTGGACGGCGAGCGTCTCAACGAGACGCCGCCCCAGGAGCGCGATATCGGCATGGTCTTCCAGTCCTACGCGCTCTATCCCCACATGACGGTGGCGGAAAACATGGCCTTCGGGCTGAAGCTCGCCCACGCCGACAAGGCCGAGATCAAGCAACGGGTCGAGGCCGCCGCCCACACCCTGCAGCTATCGCCACTGCTGGATCGCCGCCCCAAGGCACTGTCCGGCGGCCAGCGCCAGCGGGTGGCCATCGGCCGCACCCTGGTCAAGCAGCCCCGGGTATTCCTGTTCGACGAGCCGCTGTCCAACCTCGACGCCTCGCTGCGCGTCGAGATGCGCGTACAGCTCGCCGAACTGCATCGCCGACTCGGCGCCACCATGGTCTACGTCACCCACGACCAGGTCGAGGCCATGACCCTGGCGGACCGGATCGTCCTGCTCAGCAGCGGTCGCATCGCCCAGGTCGGCGCGCCGCTGACGCTCTACCACTTCCCCGAGAGCCTGGAAGTCGCCGCCTTCATCGGCTCTCCCCGCATCAACACCCTACCGGTCACGGTCATCGATCCCGGCAAGCGGCGCACCGGCGTGCGACTGCCCAACGGCGAGACACTGCCCGTGGCGGTGGATGGTTCGCGCCTGACGGAGGGCGACACGGCCACCCTGGGCATTCGTGCCGAGGATTTCGTCACGCCGGATACGGCCGATGCCCTGCTGCAAGGTCGCCTGGGCGTCGCAGAACGGCTCGGCTACGAGACCCTCGCCCACATCGACGTGGACGGTGTCGAAGGCACCGTGACCCAACGTCTCGACCGCCTGGCGTGCCTCGAGCCCCGACAAGCCCTGACACTGGGCCTGTCCGGCGAGCAGTGCCATCTGTTCGATGCCGAGGGTCAAGCCTGTCCCCGCCAGGTGGAGATCCCCGGCATCGCCCGATGACGCGGGCGGCTCGCGTCCGCCCCGGTGCGCCGCACCGGGGCCTCCCGGGTGCCTGGCGGGCCTGCTGCTGATCCGGCTTCTCGTCACGATCGGCCAGGCCCGTCAGGCTACTGGAGAAAGGAGAAGCCGGGCGGATACCGGTGATAGCCATCGAAATCCTCCTTGCCCAGCGGCACGCCCTCCGCCCTGGCGATGGCATAGACCATCGACAAGTGGAAGAAGAAGTTCGGCAGGGCGAAGGCCTGGACGTATTCGTCCATGGGCAGGGAGATGACCGCGTGTCCCGCCGTGTCCTCGCCCAGCGGCGAGTCCCCGGGATCCCGGGGAATGGAAAGCGCCAGGATGAACTCACGGCTGCGATCGAGCTGCTCCCGGACGCTGGCGTAGCGATTGACCTCGCCATCGTCTCGGTCGTCGCCGGCGTCGAAACAGACCTCCGGGACCCTGGCCAGCCGGCAGCAGGCGCGGAGCGCGAAGTTTGCCGCGATCCTGGCCTGGGTGTGCAAGGGGAACATATCCGGCGCCAGGCTGGCCTGCAGAATGCCGTGTCGCGCCGTATCGTGTCGTTCGATCTTCTCCATGAGCGCTGTCAGGCGCTCCAGATAGTGAACCAGGGTGTCCTGAACCGTCACGGTTATCCCTCCTCTCCCTCGTCGCGTCTCTTCCCGCCAGCGCCGGCGATGGCCGTCAGCGCCGCTCCAAGCGTTCCGCCAGCCAACGCCGGGTGCCCGATTCTCCTTCACGTTCGGCATGCTCGGCCAGTGTCATCGCCAGCTCCAGGTCACCGCTATCCAGGGCGGCCCGGATCATGCGTCGCCAGTCGAGGGGCGCCGAATCGACCGGCTCGTGCTCAGGAGGTGGCTCGGCCTGTGTCGGGCTCGTCGGCACCGTCTCGGCGCCACCGCTGCCCAGCAGTGGCGCCAGCAGACCATCACTCTCGCCCAGCGGCCTCACCCGCAGCGATACCTCGCCACTGGCCAGGTGCGGCGCCACCGGATCGACCACCGCCGGCTCGGCGAGATGACGCGCCCGTGCCTGGGCTCGCGCCGGGTGCAGCAGTTCGCTTTCCGCGGCCCGAGCGGCATCGGACGTCAGGACCACCAGCCGGTCGGCCCGGGCCGAGGGCGTGATACCGAAGCTCAGGTAGAGGCGGTCGTCGTTCAGGCCCCGTGTCGGCTGGTAGGTGAACTCCCGCCAGTCGAAGCGGCGCTGTATCGCGCCCGTCTCGTCGAGGATCAACACCAGGGGGGCGAACAGTGACAGATGCCCCTGGTCGTCGCGCCGCACACGGCTGATCAGCTCCAGGCGCAGCGGCCCCATGCCGCGCGGCAGCTCCATGGCGTGAAAGGGGCTGGGACCAGTATCGAAGCGGTGAATCGGCGTCTCGGGGCCGAAGCGCAAGGTTCGCTCGTCATGGCCGGCCAGCGGCGATAACGGCAGGGAATCGAGCCCTCGACAGCAATCGCTGGCGCGCTCGAGCCAGGCCTCGTCGGGCCGGTGTTCGGTGGCCGAAGGCGTCGTCGTGGCGCAGCCGCCGAGCAGCAGCGCTCCCAGGGCGCCTGCCAGGGCGAGACGGCGTTTGGCCGCCCTGTGGGAAACTTCGATGGACATATCATGACCTCGTGGGGTGGCAGGAAAGCGGTGACAAGGAAAAATGCCGGTGCCCCAGGGCACCGGCCAACGATCAGCAAACTGTCATCTCACGCCATGCTTGAGGCTTACCACCAGGCCTCGGCCTGTAGCCCCACGGTCACGCCGTCGTCCTCGCCCATGTCGATGGACTCGCTGGCAGCGTTGTAGACATCACCATCCCAGTTGGCATAAGTCACGAAAGCGCGCAGCACCGGACGCGCGAAGGCCCCGCGTCCCGCCGACCACTGCTGGGCCAGGGTCAGTTTGGTCAGGTCGGCGGTTTCCATGCCGTCATCCTGAGGGTCGACACGGTCATAGCCGAGTTCCAGCGCCGTGCTCTGGGTGTCGGTCCAGTAATAGGTCGGTCGAACGCCGGCCGACAGCCAGGTCTGCCCCTGGCCGTTGTCCAGGTCACGGTCCTCGTAGATGGCGGCGTAGAGCATGTCGATATCCGGTGTCAGGTTGACCTGACCGTGATCGAGCACGCGAATCATGTCGCCTTCCGGCGTGGTCGACGCCGTGTTGGTACGACCGGAACCGCCGATGATGCCGTCGGTGGCATACTGCACCGCGAACTTGTTGTAACCACCGAACCAATCGCCCTGGGTGTGCTGCAGGGTCACCATGTGCCCCTTCTCGGGATCGATGCCGGCGCGGTCCTGGGCATCGGTGAGCGTTGCCGCGCCATAGTCGTAGCCGATCTCGAGGCTACCGCCCGGATTGGTCGCGATGTCCGCCAGGCGAATGTCGAGGGTGTTGTTGGCGAGGTTCTGGCGCCCATCGGGGAACTCGGTGTCCTCGCTGGTGTTGCGCAACCAGGCCAGGCTCAACTTGCCGAAGCCCAGGTCGATGTTCTCGATACCGCCACCGGGCCCCGAGAGGTCCCAGTAGTAGTAGTCGTTCATGTGGATGTCATGGCGCTGGTAGAAGCGCTTGCCGGCCCAGAGGGTCGCGTTGGGCAGTGCCTCGATCACCCCGGTCGCCTGGACGTTGAGCTGGCGCAGCGCAATGGTGTTGCCATCGTCGGTTTCGCTGTCCAGGGCCTCGAAGTCGTTGCCCTGCTCGTTGACGTAGGCCACCAGGCTGTCGAAATAGAAGGTCTTGCCGTCCTTCTCGTAGAGCGTCGAGCCCAGGCCCAGCTCGGCGTAGGTCTCGCACTCGTTGCCGAGGCGGTACTTGGCCGGCGCGCCGGCTGCCTTGAAGCACGCCTGGTCGCCACCGCCGGTGGTCGAGCCGATTCCCGAGCGACCATAGCCGTGGAAGTCGACGTCGGCGGCCTGTGCAGCCCCGGTCGCTCCCAGGGCGATGGCGGCGGTCAGGGTGGAGAGCGTAAAGCGTCGTGTCCTGAGTGAGGTCATGATGATCCCTTTCTTGTTGTGCATGGCAAAGCCGGGCTTGAAACCCATGCGCTCTTGAAGCCCGGTCGGGCGTTAGCGGCGACGGCTCCCTGACGGGATGCCGCCGTGATGTCACTGTGTCGGAAAGGAAGCGCCCTGTTGTCCTCCCCGCCCCATGGATGAGGGGCGGGGGAACGGGGCGTAGGCGATAGTAAGCGGAGGAGGAGTGTCAGCCCTTCACGCCGCCGGCGGTCAGGCCGCCGACGATCCAGCGCTGACAGAGCAGGAACACCAGGGTGATGGGCAGGCCGGAGAGCACCGCCGCCGCCGCAAAGTCACCCCAGCGCTGGTTATGCTCGGCGAGATACTGCTGGGCGCCCACCGCCAGCGTCAGCTTGTCCTCGTCGAGCAGCAGCACCGAGGCCATGGGATACTCCATGATCGACATGATGAAGGCGAGGATGAACACCACCATCAAAATCGGCACCGACAGCGGCAGCAGGATGTGCCGGAACGCCTGCCAGGTGCTCGCTCCATCGATCATGGCGGCCTCCTCCAGGGAGCCGTCGATGGATTCGAAGTAGCCCTTGATGGTCCAGATATACAGGGCCACAGCGCCGAGCGAAGCGAGAATCAGCGAGCCATGGGAGTTGATGCCGAGCCAGGGCACCAGTTGGCCGAGCCGGTCGAACAGCGCATAAAGCGCCACCAGCGACAGCACTGGCGGGAACATCTGGAAAATCAGCATCCCCTTGAGCAGCCCCGCCTTGCCGCGAAAGCGCATACGGGCGAAGGCATAGGCACTGGTAGTGGCGAGCAACAGGATCAGCACCGAGGACACCGCCGCCACCTTGACCGAATTCCAGAGCCACAAGAGCACCGGAAACGGTGGCTGTACGACGCTGCCATCGGCGCGCTCCCAGGGAATCCCCAGCGCCAGAGACCAGTGCTCCAGGGAGAAGCGTTCGGGAATCAGGTTGCCGGTGGCAAAATTGCCCTCGCGAAAGGAGATCGAGATCACCAGCAGCAAGGGAAATGCCACCAGGGCGACAACACCCAGCAGGGCGAGATGCGCGGCCAGCTTGCGCGCACGGATGGAACGCGGTTGAACCATGGCCATGGAAGAATCCTCCTGGAATCCGGACCTACACCTCGACCCGGGAGAGCCGCAGGTTGAGCAACGACAATCCCATCACCAGCAGGAAGATCAGGGTGGCGATGGCCGCTGCCAGCCCGAAGTCCTGCCCGGCATCCTGGAAGGCGATGCGATAGGTGTAGCTGACCAGCAGATCGGTGGTGCCTGCCGGCGTACTCGCCCCGAGAATGTCCGGGCTGCCGCCGGTGAGCAGGGTGATCAGCACGAAATTGTTGAAGTTGAAGGCGAAGGCAGCGATCAGCAGCGGTGTCAGCGGCTTGATGATCAGCGGCAGGGTGATCCGGAACATGTTGGTCAGGGCCCCCCCGCCATCCACCGCCGAGGCTTCATACAGATCACGCGGCACCGACTGCAAGAGCCCCATGCACAACAGCAGCATGTAGGGATACCCCAGCCAGGTATTGACGATCAGCAGCATGGTCCTGGCCATGGCCGGATCGGTGAACCAGTTAGGACGGATGCCGAACAACCCTTCGAGGATCAGGTTTATCTCACCGTAGGACTGGTTGAACATGCCCTTGAAGATCAGGATCGAGATGAAGGCCGGCACGGCATAGGGCAGGATCAGCAGCGTGCGATACACGGCCTTGCCCCGCAGTTGCTCCCACTGCAGCAACGAGGCCAGCACGAAGCCCACCGCCAGGGTGAAGAGCACCGTGAGACCGGCGAAGACGAAGGTCCAGACGAAGATGGCCAGGAAGGGGCCCCGCACGTCGGGATCCAGCAGCACGCGTGCGTAATTGTCCAGCCCCACCGCCACCGGCCAGCCCGGTGTCAGGCGTTCGCCCTCGCCGTCGACGAAGAAACCATGCTCGCGATCCGGCGTCAGTCGAGTCCCGTCACGTAGATCGGTGAGGCTGCCATCGGGGTTTTCCGTGTAGCGCGGCAGAATCGGCGCGAAGTGCCGCAAGCCGGCCATGCGCAGCTCGACGCCCTCGGGAGTGGTCAGTACCAGTCGCTGGAGGCGCTCGCGCTCGGCGATCACCTCGCGCATGCCCAGGACCTCTCCAGCCGGTGGCGACTGGGCGGGATGCACCGCCAGGGAGCCTCCCGACTCGCTGTCGACCAGGGGCTCGGATATCAGGCGCGACGCCCCGATACTCGTCTCTTCCCCCTGGGCCTCGAGATAGAGCCGGACACGCTCGCCTTCGCGGTAAAGCCGGAAATCGAAGGCGCTGCCCTCGGCCTGATAGGTACGCTCGAGAAACTGGGCACGCACCCGCTCCTCACTGAGCAGGTTGCTCGAACTGTAGTTGCTGAAGCTGATGCCGACGGTATACAGCAGTGGAAAGATCACGAAGACGCCCATGCCGGCCAGTGCCGGGAAGACGTAGCGATGACTCATCAGCTCGCGCTTGCCGAACACTACCGCCAGGGAAGCCCCCAGCACCAGGAACAGCAACGCGAACATCCACTGCCCCCGCAGGTGGAACGCCACCACCAGCCACAGCAAGGACACCACCAGCGCCGCCACCAGGGCGCGGGAAATCCAACGGCGATAGCGCTCGGCAAGGGAGCGGGAACGATGGCGCGGCAGGCCGCGTGAAGCATTGGTCGTGAACATGGCCGGTCACCTGCCGCCCGCGACCGGACCGGAGCCAGGACGCGGACGAATGTTGGGAAGGATCACTGAATCGAGGTACGCATGCGCTCGGCGGCAGCATCGAGTGCGGCCTGTGGCGCCTGGCGGCCACTGCCGATGTTCTGCAGCGCCGGCTCCATGGCCGACCAGAAGGCCCCCATCTCGGGAATGTTGGGCATGGGGTCGCCGATCTCGGCGTTGGCCAGGGTGGCCGCGATATTGGGGTTCTCGCCCAGTTCCGCCTGATAGGCCCGATGCGCCACCGCGCCCAGCGAACCGTCACTGTTGAAGGTCCGCAGCCCTTCTTCATCGAGCAGGTAGCCCTCGAGGAATTCGGTGGCCAGGAAATCGTTGGGCGAAGCGGCATTGATCATGGCCGCGGTCACCCCGAACAGCGGCTTCGCCCTTTTCTCCCCTACCTTGGGCAGCGGCGCCACGCCGAAGTCGATGCCGCTCTTTTCCAGGTTGCTCCAGGCCCAGGGGCCGCTGATCATGGTCGCCACCTCGCCACGATTGAAGCGCGAGGCCATGACGTTGTAGTCGGTTCCCTCGGGCAGCACGCCGGAGTCGATCAGCTCGCGCAGGCGTTGCGCGCCCTCCACGGCCCCGGCATTGTTGACGCCGATGTCGCCGACGTCATATCCCTCGGCGGTCCGCTTGTAGGGATAACCACCATTGGCGGCCAGCAGGGGCCAGCCGTAATAGGGTTCGCCGTAGTCGAACAGGATCGCCTTCTTGCCCTCCTCGCTCAGTTCGGCGTCGAGCTCGGCCAGGGCCTCGAAACTTTCCGGCGCTGTCTGGACGATATCCTTGTTGTAGATCAGGCCCAGCGACTCCACTGAAATGGGATAACCGTAGGTTTCGCCATTCCAGACCATCGCGTCCCAGGTGAAATCGAAATAGCGCTCGCGATACTCCGTCGACGGCGACATCGTCTTGATCAACCCGCTCTGGGCCCATTCGCCCATGCGATCATGAGCCCAGATGACGATATCCGGCCCCTTGCCGCTGCCGGCGGCCTGCTGGAAGCGATCGGTGAGGTTATCGGGATTGACGATCTCGACGTCGATGCCCGTCTCCTGCGTGAAGCGCTCGGCCACCTCGCGGATGCCTTCCGGCCCCTTGTTGTCCCCCATCCAGATCGTCAGGGAGTCGTCCTCGAAGGCCAGTGCCGGCGATCCCCCCAGGGCGATCGCCGCCAGGCAGGCCGGCAGTGCGTAGCGTCGTGTCATGGCATGGATCCTCTTGTTATGGTCTCGCAGGCACCGTTCGCGCCATGGAACGGTACCGCGTCGCCCCAAGACTCCACCATCCTTGTCACGACGTGCTCATCCCGCGGGCCAGCGAGGGTGGCGTAGCCCAGGGGCGTAGAAGGACCATGTCGGGCGGCTCGCCATGACAGTGCCCGGACCGGGCGTCTACCACCTTGGTCGCAAATCGCCCCACGAACCGATAATTCGCGCCATACTGGAAGCATCTGTAACGATTAAGATACCCAGGTGCCGCATGCCGTTGATCCATGACAAGCTGATGGCTCCCGCTCTGCCCCCGACCACTGTGGCCCGCGAGCGGCTCAACGACCATTTCGCGCTCAGCGAGCATACGCGCTTGATGGTGGTCCAGGCCCCCTCCGGCTACGGCAAGAGCACCCTGATGGCCGAACGGCTGCCGGCCCTGGAGCAACCCGCCGCCTGGCTGCGCCTGGAGGCCCAGGACGACGATCCGGTGCGCTTCGCGCGCTACTTCGCTGCCGCGCTGGGGACGCTCTGTCGCCAGCATCTCGGCCTTTCCCTGCTCGAGGACGACGAGACCCAGCCGCTGGCCTCACGCATCGACGGCTGGCTGACGGTACTGCCCGACCGGGCGCCTCCCTGTCGCCTGGTCATCGACGAGTTCGAGCACCTGCGATCGCCGGAGTTGCTGGAGGACCTGCGCTACTGGCTGCGCCATCAGCCGCGCTGGTTGACCCTGACCGTGATCTCCCGCTCACGCCCGGATCTCGGGCTCGCCGCCCTGCGCCTGCGCGGCGAACTCGAGGAAGTCGGCCCGGCGCAACTGGCCTTCACCCTCGATGACAGTCGCACGCTGAGCGATCAGCAACTGAGCTTTCCACCCACCCGGGTCAGCCTGGAGCGTGCCCTGCGGCTCACCGGCGGCTGGGCCATGGCCATCAACTGGTTGTTCGAACGCACCACCACCACCGCCAGTTTCGATGCCCTGCTGGAACGCCTGGACGGTGCTCATCCCGATTTCGTGGCCTGGTTCGACGACCTGATGCACGAGGCCCTGGAGGAATCGGACCGCCTGCTGGTGCACCAACTCGGCGTGCTCGAGCGCTTCTCCCCTCACCTGGTCGCCCGGCTGCTCGAAGGCAAGCAGGCCGGACGCCGTCTCGAGGCGCTGGAGCAGGCCGGAATCTTCATCGAACGCGACGATCCCCATTCGACCTGGTGCCGCTTCCATCCCTTGTTCGCCCAGTACCTGCTCTACTGCCGCGGCGAGCTCAGCCTGGAAGACCAACGCGACCTGCACCGCCGCGCCAGCCATGCCTGGCTGGCCATGGGCGATCCGGCCCTGGCGGTGACGCAGATGACCGCGGCGCATGACCCCGAGACACTGGCCGCCCTGGTCGAAGCCGAGGGGCCGGGACTGCTCGATCGCGGACAGTGCGCTCCTCTGGCACGCGCCCTGGACGCCCTGGGCGACGCTCGCCTGTCGGCGTCTCCCCGCCTGACGTTGTTGTGGGGCTGGGTCACCCACGCCCAGTACCAGTTCTCTCACACCGAGCGCGTCATCGGCTGGATCGAGGCGCGACACGACCAGGACGAATGGCAGGAACTGACCGCCGAGTTCGCCACCCTGCGCGCCCAGCTCGCCATCAACCGTGGCGAGGCCCAGCACGCCGCACCGCTGGCCGAACGCGCCCTGAACCTCCCCGCCACCTACCTGCCCGGCACCCCCTTGGCCGCCGCCGCCATTCTCTGCGAATCGCGTTTCGTGCAGGGATACCTGGAGGAGTCGCTGCGTCGCGTTCGCGATGTCGCGGCCGAGGCTCGACGACGCGGCGACGATCAGCGCCTACTCTGGGCCCACTGTCACGAATCGGAAACCCTGGTCGCCATGGGCCGGTTGCAGGCCGCCCACGACATCCAGCAGCGTGCCGTGGCGCATATCGAGCATCATCGGCTGCAGCACCTGCCCATCGTCGAATTCGTGCATCGCATCCGCAGCCAACTGCTGTGGGAGTGGCACCGGCTCGACGAGGCCGAACAGGCCGCGCTAGACGGTATCGCCGTACTCGACAGCCAGGGCGAGCACTGGACCCTGCAGTGCCATGTCAGCCTGGCCAAGACAGCCCTGGCGAAAGGCGACCATACCCAGTGCGGCGACCATATTCGCCGGATCCGCAAGGTCCTGGCCGAAGGCGACTACCATATCGACTGGCGGGCCAATGCCCACGCCACCCTGCTCGCCTGGTGGGCGGGCCAGCGCGACCTGGAGGCCATCGAACGCTGGCGTCAGGAAGCCCCGGCGGCGAATCCGGCCGGCGCCACCAACCACTTCACCCAGTGCAATGCGCGCAATCACGCACGAGCCCTCATGCATCTGGGACGCTTCGAGCCGGCACGCGAGCTGCTCGAGGCCCTGGAAACGCAGACGCAACGCCTGGGGCTGGTGACCGACGCCAATCGCAATCGTCTTTGCCTGGCCCGGCTCGAATGGCTGGCCGGCAATCGACAGGCCGCCCTTTCGCACCTCGCTCAGGCACTCGAACTGGCCTCGCGCACTGCCCTGGTCGGCAGCTTCCTGCGCCTTGAGGATGACCTGGCGCCCATGCTCGATCTCCTGCTGGAAAATGACGCCCTGAACGACCTGACGCACCAGCGTGCCGAACGCCTGCTCGACCTGGTTCGGCGGCGTCACGACTACGGACGCGCGGTCCGTCTGATGTTCGACGATGACGTGATCGATGGTCTGGTCGCGCGCCCCGATGTGCCCGAGTTGATCCGCACATCGCCGCTGACGCGTCGCGAGTGGCAGATTCTCGGCCTCATCCACGCCGGACTCTCCAACGAGCGGATCGCCGAACGCCTGAGCGTGGCCCCCACGACCATCAAGACCCACATTCGCAGCCTGTATCAGAAGCAGAACATTCGTCACCGCGACGAAGCCATCGCCCTGGCGGGCCAGTTGCTCGAACGCATCCAGGGCGAGGCACCGGCTCCCGCCATCGCCTCCACCCCGCCTCCTCCCCCGAGCTACGCCTGACGGGGAGGAGGTCGAGCGCGTCCCTGACCGTCACCATGCTTCTTGTCAGGCGGAGCCCGTCGTACCCGATCCGGGCTTCGCGTCATCGAACAGGAGGACTCGGGCATGACCCGGACGACGCGAATCGACAAGCATGGACCGGAGTGGTGGCGTGGCGCGGTGATCTACCAGGTCTACCCACGCAGCTTTCAGGACACCGGCGACAATGGCGTGGGAGACCTGCGTGGCGTGACCGAGCGGATGGACTACATCGCCTCGCTGCACGTCGACGCCATCTGGCTATCGCCCTTCTTCACCTCGCCGATGAAGGACTTCGGCTACGACATCAGCGACTATCGGGACGTCGACCCGCTGTTCGGCACTCTCGAGGACTTCGACCGCCTGGTGGAGGCCGCCCATGCCAGGGGGCTCAAGGTCATCATCGACCAGGTGCTGTCGCACACTTCCGACCAGCATCCCTGGTTCGTCGAGAGCCGTCAGAATCACGACAATCCACGCGCCGACTGGTATGTCTGGGCCAACCCGCGCCCCGATGGCACGCCGCCCACCAACTGGCAATCGATCTTCGGCGGTGCGGCCTGGCAATGGGATACCCGGCGCCGCCAGTACTACCTGCACAATTTCCTGGCCGAGCAGCCCGATCTCAACTTTCGCCATCCCGAGGTCGTCGAGGCCGTCCTCGGCGAAGTGCGTTTCTGGCTGGATCGAGGCGTGGACGGCTTCCGTCTCGACGCCATCAATTTCTGCACCCACGGGGAGCTGCGCGACAACCCGCCACGGGAGGCGCTCGAGGAAGGCTTCATGGGTGTCCGCCCGGACAATCCCTATGCCTTCCAGCACCATCTGCACGACAAGACCCAGCCCGAGAACCTGGCCTTTCTCGAGCGCCTGCGCGCCCTGCTGGACGAATACCCCGGCACCACTTCGGTGGGCGAGGTCGGCGACGACGATTCGCTGACGGTGATGGCCGACTACACCCGGGGCGGCAAGCGGCTGCACATGTGCTATTCCTTCGACCTGCTGGGCGAACGGCACGACCCCGACTACCTGCATCACACCCTGGCCACCATGGAAGCCCGTCTCGACGACGGCTGGCCCTGCTGGGCACTCGGCAACCATGACGTGACACGGCTGGCCACGCGCTGGAATGCCGAGCAAGACGCGGCGGCCCTGCGCCTCTACATGGCCTTCCTTCTCACCCAGCGCGGCAGCATCTGCCTGTATCAGGGCGAGGAGTTGGGATTGGGCGAAGTGACGCTGGACTTCGACTCCCTGGTCGACCCCGCCGGCATCGCCTTCTGGCCCGCCTACAAGGGACGCGACGGCTGCCGCACCCCGCATCCCTGGCGACACGACGCCGCTCATGGCGGCTTCTCGACGACCGCCCCCTGGCTGCCGGTCGCCACCGAGCACCTGGCCCTGGCCGTGGACCGCCAGGAAGACGATCCGGCTTCACTGCTCAACGCCTATCGCGCCTTCCTCGCCTTCCGCCGTCACCATCCCGCCCTGGTCGAGGGCGAGGTCGTTCATCACCCGGTACGCGACGGCGTCATGCGCCTGGAGCGTCGGCACGACGACGAACGCCTCCTGGTGGCCCTCAACTTCACCGACGAGCCCCGCACCCTGCCCGCCCCGACGACCATCACGCCGCTGGACGACGCGCCGTCATGCGTCAACGGCCGATGGGAAGCGGGCAGCGTGACGCTGCCGGCACGAGGCATCGCCATCACTTCGACCGCCGATGGCTGGCCGGATCGCTGACATCGCTCGCCCCGGGCGCTCGGTACCGAATATGGCCGAGCTCCGAAGGGCGGGTCGGAGGATCCGGCACGGCCGGGACTGGGCCAGTCCCGGCCGTGCCGGTATGCTGGGCACCCAACGCATTCGGCATGGAACTCCGCTGTGACACCTCCCTCTCGGCATATCACACTCAAGGACTTGGCCCGCGAACTCGGCGTCTCGACCGCCAGCGTTTCCAACGCCTTCAACCGCCCGGACCAGCTCTCCCCGGCGCTGCGCGAGCGCATCCTCGGCGAGGCCCGGCGGCTGGGCTACCGCGGCCCCGACGCCAAGGCGCGCAGCCTGCGCACCGGGCGCTCACGGATCATCGCGGTGATCCTCGCCGAGAGCCTCACCTACAGCCTCAACGACCCGGTGGCCAGCGAGTTCCTCTCCGGGGTCGCCGAGGTCCTCGATGCCCAGGGGCACACCCTGCTGCTGCTCTCCTCGCGCCAGGCCCAGGAGCTGCTGCCCGGCTCCGCCAGCATGGCCGACGGCTTCATCGTCTACGGACTGATGCCCAGCGGCGACCTGCTCGACACTCTGCCGGACCATGCGCCGCTGGTCTCGGCGGACTTCGACATCGCCGGCCGCCCCTCGGTCCACGTGGACGACGAGCCGGCCTGCTACGGCATCGCCCGCCACGCCCTTCGCCGGCCGCCACTGCGCCCGGGCATCATCAACCTGCGCCTCACCGCCGAGCCCTGCAACGGGCGCGTTACACCCGACCACATCTTGCTCGGGACCGAGCAGACCATCACCCGCTCGCGCCTCATCGGCTTCCATCGCGCCCTCGAGGAGGCCGGCTTCGCCCCCGACGAGGTGCCGATGTGGAACATCGAGGAGAACACCTTCCCGGTGTGCGAACCGGTGATCGCCGGGGTCCTCGACCTGCCCGAGGAGGAACGGCCGGACCTGCTGCTGTGCATGTCCGATCGCATCGCCCTCACCGCGCTGACGCTCGCCGAGCGCCGCGGCCTGCGCATCCCCGAGGACCTGCGCCTGACCGGCTTCGACGGCATCGCCGAAGGGCAGTACCGCTCGCCGCGCCTGACCACGGTGCGCCAGGACAGCACCGAGAAGGGGCGCATCACCGCACGCATGATCCTCGGCCTCGTCCCCGCCGAACCCAGCCTGCTGGCCACCGAGCTGATCGTCGGCGAGAGCTGCCCCTAGACATTATGTTGCACCGGGCCGGCCAGACGCTCCCAGATCTCAGGCTCGGTGAAGACATTGGCGCTACGGGCTTGAGATTGGCTATTTCTTGATCAATTTCCTGAGCTCAAGGCGCATTTCCCCCTACCCCCATGTGTTTTCTGTGCCGGGGACAGCACGCCGCGGCGCTATCCCGGCACCAGCTTGCTGGCCAGCTTCAGGAAGAGGTCCTGCTCCGGGTACTGGCTGCTCAACATCAGCCGAATCGTGCGCGTGTTGCGGGTGATGACAGCGCCGATCTTCAGCAGCTTCAGGCGGAGGGTGTTGACCTGGGCCTGGGCGAAGGCGGTGCGCCTGAGGTAGATCCGGCGTAGCCGCTCCAGCAGCAGGTAGGCCAACCCCGAGAGCAGCAGTCGGTACTGGTTGGGCCACCATTCGTGGCAGCTGGTGCGGTCGGAGAACAGGAACTGCTGCTCCTTGATACGGTTCTCCATCTCGCCCCGGGCACAGTAGCGGTGGTCATAGAGCCACTCGGCGCTGCAGCCGCGCAGGCTGGTGACCACATAGCGGGTGTTGAAGCCACGCCGGCTGGTCTCGGACTTGACGATGACCTTTCGTCGACGCTCCTTCCAGCTCTTGGCAGCGCACTCGATGAAGCCGAAGACACGCTCCTTCTCCCAACTCTTCTCGAAGCGGATAGCCGACGTGTAGTCGATGTCCAGAGCCAGCTTGGCCAAGCGCTTGTTGCCGGCGAGGCCGATGATGTAATCGACGCCGTGGCGGTCACACCAGTTGAGGATCAGTGGACGGCAGAAGCCGCTGTCGCCTCGGAAGACGATCTTCACCTCAGGCCACGCCTGGCGCAGCCGCCGGACCAACAGGGCGAGGATGGCGCTGGCGTGGTGAGCGGCATCCAGCGAGGCCGGACGCAGATAGCTGACCAGCAGCTGGTCGCCACAGAACACGAACAGCGGCAGGAAGATGTAGTGGTTGTAGTAGCCGTTGAAGTGCCGCCCGAGCTGCTGGCCATGCACCCGATCGGCGGTAGCATCGAAGTCGAGGTAGAGCGGCTTCTTGGGTGGCCGCCGGAACGAGCGGATGAACTGCTCGATCATCTCTTCGTGGATGGTGATCGCCCAGTCCCGGTCGGCTTGCTGCTCGAAGCGACACAAGGTGGACTGGCTGGCCAGCACGCCATCGGTATCGACGGCGGTCTGCAGGGCGATATCGTGACGCAGGGCCTGGTGGTCATTGAGATCCTCATAGCCCAGCGCCAGGCCGAACACGCGCTGCCGGACCAGGGTTTCGGTGCGATGCAGGCAGCGCTGAGCGTCGCGCTCGTCGCTGAGTCGGCGAGCGACGGCGCGGGTCAGGCCCATCTCGCGATCGAGCTGCCTCAGCAGCAGGATACCGCCGTCGGAAGTGACATCACCGCCATCGAAACGGGCGATGACCTGACGGCCTTTACAGCGTGGAAAGGAAGCGGACGGCGTGGTACATTTTGTCCATGGCGGCTGTAGCGGTTGATTCTGGATTAGGCCCTTGAATCATAACCGATTTTCAGCCGCCTTTTTCATGTCTGATGCAACATCCGGGCTAACGTGTCTCCAAGAAGTCGGTACGGTTCAGTTGGCAGCTTCAGCCGACACGACTGCGTGACGATCTGCTGGACCTCTCAGGCTCCCAGGACGCCGGTACCTACGCGGTGGGCACTCGCGGCCGGATTCTCGATTTGGAGGATGATCAGTGGGTAACGGAACCCAGCGGCAGTGACGTCGGACTGCGTGGCGTCTGTACCACCCGGGATGGCCGTGTCTATGCGGTGGGCGATCGCGGCACTATCCTCCGCCGAATGCACTGAACACTCCTGACTCACGCTCAAGTAACCCGTCCTGGTGAAGTAAGGCCGCCTGCCAGAAGGCCAGTGGGGCTGGTGACAACTCATCACCATTCCTACTTGCGATGACGCTCACCTACGGATGGGCAAAAGTCGTTGCATCATACGGTGCTTAACGTCGCTACGTACGGGCTCACCTCCTCACCGTCGTGTGCCACGCGCACATTGGCCGGAAAAGCGCACACCCCCTCGATCAGCTCCCGGTCTAGCTCGTGGCTGATGTGGGTCAGATAGGCCATCGGCACCGCCAGCCGCTCGATGATCTGCACGGCAAGTGCCGGGGTATTGTGGTTGCGGGGCTCATTGACGCGACTCGGATAGCCGCAGTCCAGCACCACCACGTCCGGCTGCCATTCACGCAGGAAGCGCTCGGTCGCCCCGGGCAGGCCACAGGTGTCTGTCAGGTAGGCCAGCCGCCCTCCCCCATCATCCAGGCAGTAGCCCAGCGTCGGCTTGCTGTGGTTGAGCGGCACCGGCGTCACCGTCAGCGACGGGAGCGACAAGGGCTTGAAGGGCTTGAGAGGCACCTGGAAGTCGAGCACACCGGGATGACGATAGAGGTCGGCACATCCCTGTGAGTCCTTGGGGCCATAGACAGGGATCGACTCGCCACACCCCCAGCGCAGATGCAGCAGCCCCTGCACGTGGTCGGGGTGATAGTGGGTAAGCAGGATGGCGTCAGGGCGATGTCGCTGGCAGCGCTCGGCCAGGTCCATCTCTCCGGCATCCAGCAGGTAGCGATGTCCGTCGACCTCGACCTCGGCGCTGCAGGGCCCGCGCCGGGCGCTGGTGATCACCCGCGCCCTTGCACAGGCGGTACAGTCACAGCCGAAGCAAGGCACCTGGGCGCTGTCGCCGGTGCCGGTGAAGCGAAACTTCACGCCATGACCTCCCCGACGACCAGCCGCTCCAGGGCCGCCAAGGTCCCATCCAGTGGCCCCCCATTATCCAGGCGCGGTACCTCGGGCAACGCATCACGCAGCTCGCGATGGCGGGCCAGACGGGATTCGATCTCGGCCTCGTCCTCTCGCCCGCGGCGTCTTAACCGCCCGCGCAGGACCTCGTCCGAGGCGATCATCACCACCGGCTTCAGCGCCGCACCGAAACGCGCCCTGGCCGATGGCAACGCACACCGACTGCCGTTGACCAGCACCACACGGTCGCGAGCCAGCCAGGCGTCGAGTTCGATGCCCAGGCCATAGTGGAGGCCATGGGCCTCCCAGCTCAGTGCGAACAGGCCAGCGTGCTGTCTGGCCAGGAACTCCTCCGGTGTCAGGGCGACGCTGTTCTCCGACGCTCCGCTCTCCCGTGTCACGTAGCGGTGGGCGACAAGCCACTCGGGATAGCGCTGACGTGCAGCAGCCAGCAGCGTGTCCTTGCCCACACCACTGGCCCCGACCAGATACATCAGCCGGCCCATCAGTGCACCTGCCGTCCGGCGCACCACACCCGCTGGACCAGCGGATGATCGTCCACCACCCGCACACGCAGCAGGTCGGCCCGAAGTCCTGTGGCCAGTCGCCCGCGGTCCTCCAGACCCACCGCCTGCGCCGGAGTACGGGTGGCCGTGGCCACAGCCCGTGGCAGAGAGTAACCCCCTTCCGTGGCGGCAATGCGGAATACGGCATCCAGCAGCGCCGCCGGGTAGTAGTCCGATGACAGCACATCGAGCACGCCCAGGGATACCAACTCCGCTGCGGCGATATTGCCCGAGTGAGAACCGCCGCGGACCACGTTGGGCGCGCCCATCATCACCGCCAGCCCGTGACGGTGGGAGGCCTCGGCCGCCTCGCGCGTGGTTGGGAACTCCGCCACCCGGGTGCCATACTCGACGCTCTCGGCGACGTGCTCGATGGTGGCATCGTCATGGCTGGCCAGGGCCAGACCACGCTGATGGCACGCTGCAGCGATAGCCTGACGGTTGGTACTGCTGTAGCGGGCGCTGTTGGCCAGCTGCTTTTCGATAAAGGCTTCCAGTGCTTCATCGCTCATGCGGTGCTTGCCCTGGTAGTAGGTCCGGTAGGCATCCAGGCTCACGAACTGACGCTGACCCGGGGCATGATCCATCAGCGATACCAGGCCGAGAAGCGGCGAATCGGCCAGGGACTCGAAGCGCTCCAGGGTCGCTGGCTGACAGACCTCGCAGCGCAGGTGGAGACGATGGTCGATGCGGGCCATGCCGTCGTCCATGATCGCCTGCAGCGAGCCGACCATCTGCTTGAGCGCGCCCTCGCGCATGCTCTGTTCATCGATGTCACCGATGGAGAGTGCATCGAACACCGTGGTGATGCCGCTAGCGGCCATCTGGGCGTCATGGGCCAGTGCCGCGGGCCGTCCCGGCCAGGCCACCTTGGGGCGGGGCTGGAAGTACTTCTCCATGTTGTCGGTGTGCAGCTCGACCATGCCCGGCATCAGGTAGTCGCCGTCGCAGTCCACCGCAGAGGGTATGGCACTCAGGCCGGTATCCACGGCAGCAATGCGTCCATCACGAATCACCAGGGAGCCCTGACACACCTCGTCATCGAGGATCAGCCGGGCGTTGGTCAGCACCTGTTCGGAAGCACTCATGAGCGAATCTCCTCGGCATTGGCTGGCGTGGAGGCAAGGGCCGCCCCCATGTGTGGCGTCAGGGGCAGCAGGCGGTCGGCAACGCGATTGCGCACGTCCTCATCGTGGAAGATACCCAGCAGGGCCGCGCCACGCGCCTTGGCTTCCTGGATCAGTTGCACCACCACCTCACGGTTGGCGGCATCCAACGAGGCGGTGGGCTCATCCAGCAGCAGCAGCGGGTGCTCGGCGATGAAACCGCGAGCAATATTGACCCGCTGCTGCTCGCCGCCGGAGAAGGTCCCCGGGGGCAGGCTCCACAGTCGCTCGGGCAGGTTGAGGCGGGCCAGCATCGCCTCGGCACGCACTCGCGCCTCGGCCTCGTCCACGCTACGCGCCAGCAGCGGCTCCATCACCACCTCCACCGCCGGCACCCGCGGCACCACGCGCAGGAACTGGCTGACATAGCCGATCACGTCGCGGCGTAGGGTGTGCCAGGCGTGGGCGGGCAGCGTGTCCAGCGACAGGTCACCGTCCTCGAAGTGCAGGCACAGCGTGCCGCCGGTGACGCGGTAGCTGCCGTGAAGCATCTTGAGCAGCGTGCTCTTGCCGATGCCGCTGGGCCCGGCGAGTACCAGGCACTCGCCCGGGGAGAGAGTCAGCGAAAGGTCGCGCATCACCTCAAGGGTCATACCGCCCTGGCCGTGAAGCACGAAGGCCTTGTGCAGGGCGTCGACGCTGAGAAAGGGTTGCGTCAGGGATGTCATGGCGGGCCTCCTCACGGGGTCAGGACCGACGACACCAGCAGCTGCGTGTAGGCGTGCTGAGGATCGTCGAGGATTTGGTCGGTCAGGCCGGTCTCCACCACCTGGCCACGGCGCATCACCATCAGGCGATGGGCCAGCAGGCGGGCCACCGCCAGGTCATGGGTAACCAGGATCACCGAGAGGCCAAGCTCGCGGACCAGGGTGCGCAACATGTCGAGCAGCCGGGCCTGCACGGAGACATCCAGGCCCCCGGTGGGCTCGTCCATGAACACCAGGTTGGGACGGGTGACCAGAGTGCGGGCGATCTGCAGGCGCTGCTGCATGCCGCCCGAGAAGGTCTTCGGGGCGTCATCGATACGCCGTGGATCGAGCTCGACGCGCCCCATCCAATCCTGGCCGGCGGCACGCAGTTGACCGTAGTGGCGCTCGCCCAGGGCCATCAGGCGCTCGCCGATGTTGGCGCCGGCCGAAACGCCCAGGCGCAGGCCGTCGCGGGGGTTCTGGTGCACCAGGCCCCACTCCATACGCAGCAGGGCCCGGCGGCGGGCCTCACCGATGGCATAGAGATCGAGCTCGCCCTCGTGGCTGTGATAGACCACCTGGCCTGCATCCGGCCGCTCCATGCCGGCCAGCAGACGCAACAGCGTCGACTTGCCGGATCCGGACTCGCCGACAATGCCCAGCACCTCGCCACGGTGCAGGCGTATATCGATGGCCTCGCAGCCCTTGCCGGGGCCGTAGAGCCGGGAGACGCCGCGCGCTTCGAGCAGTGTGGCGCGATCAAGGTCGGGACGCTTCATACCACCTCCTCAGTGCGTGACTGGCAGTAGTCAGTATCGGAGCAGACGAACATCCGCCCGCCCCGGTCGTCGGTGATCACCTCGTCGAGGAAGGTGTCGCGGGCCCCGCAGATGGCACAGGGGTCGTCCCACTCCTGGACCTCGAAGGGATGGTCCTCGAAGTCCAGGCTCTCCACTCGGGTGTAGGGCGGGATGGCGTAGAGACGCTTCTCGCGGCCGGCGCCGAACAGCATCAGCGCCTCATTCATGTGCAGCTTGGGGTTGTCGAACTTGGGGATCGGCGAGGGATCGGTGACGTAGCGTCCGTCCACCTTGACCGGATAGGCGTAGGTGGTGGCGATATGGCCGTGGCGGGCAATGTCCTCGTAGAGCTTGACGTGCATGACCCCGTACTCCTCCAGTGCGTGCATCAGCCGGGTCTCCTCCTCGCTGGGCTCGATGAAGCGCAGCGGCTCGGGGATCGGCACTTGGAAGATCAGCAACTGCCCCTGGCGCAGCGGCTGTTCGGGGATGCGGTGGCGAGTCTGGATCACGTCCGCCTCACCGGTGGCCGTGGTGGTGGTGACACCGGCCACACGCTCGAAGAAGGCGCGGATGCTGACTGCATTGGTGGTGTCGTCGGCGCCCTGGTCGATCACCTTGAGCACGTCGTCCTGACCCAGGACGCTGGCGGTCAGCTGCATGCCACCGGTGCCCCAGCCATAGGGCATCGGCATCTCGCGCCCGCCGAAGGGCACCTGATAGCCGGGAATCGCCACCGCCTTGAGGAGGCCGCGACGGATCATGCGCTTGGTCTGTTCGTCCAGGTAGGCGAAATTGTAGCCGCTGGCGGTGGGGTCGCTCGCCGTCATGCTTGCTGCTCCTTGACCGGATCGTTGTGAGAGGCACGTGGGGTGACGTCATCGGCCTGGGTGTCGACGTCGCTGCCGGCAACTTCGGTGCGCGTGGCATGCTCGCGGCGCAGCCGTCGCAGCAGTTCCAGCTCCGACTGGAAGTCGACGTAGTGCGGCAACTTGAGGTGGGAGACGAAACCCGCCGCCTCGACACTGTCGGCGTGGGCGAGCACGAACTCCGCCTGCTGGGCGGGTCCGGTGGCCGTCTCTCCCAGCTCCTCGGCTCGCAGTGCGCGATCGACCAGCGCCATGGCCATGGTCTTGCGCTCGTTGTGACCGAAGGCCAGGCCGTAGCCGCGGGTGAACTGGGGCGCGGTCTCCCGCGAGCCGCCGAACTGGTTGATCATCTGGCACTCGCTGATCTCGATCTCGCCGATACACAACGGTGCATCGCACTCCTCGACAGCAATCTCGACCTCCACAGTGCCCAGGCGAATCTCGCCGGCGAAGGGGTGGTTGCGGCCATAACCTCGCTGAGTGGAGTAACCGAGTGCCAGCAGGTAGCCCTCGTCGCCGCGAGCCAGCATCTGCAAACGGGTAGCGCGGTCCACCGGGAAGTCGGGGGGATCACGGGTGATGTCGTAGGGCTCGGCGCCGTCATCCTCCTCGCGCTCGATCAGCCCCTCGGCGTCGAGCATCTCCAGCACCTGGGGGCAGCCAGCCAGGGTCTCTTCGGCCTCCGTCGGCGGCGCCACCTCGGCGTTGGCCAGCTGCAGGAAGTCCAACAGGCGGTGGGTATAGTCGTAGGTCGGCCCCAGTACCTGACCACCCGGAATGTCCTTGTAGGTGGCACTGATACGACGTTCGATGCGCATCGCGGCGGTGTCCAGCGGCACTGTCTCGGCCAGGCGCGGCAGCGTGGTGCGGTAGGCGCGCAGCAGGAAGACCGCCTCGACCATGTCACCGCTGGCCTGCTTGATGGCAAGTGCGGCGAGCTCGGGATCATAGAGCGAGGCTTCGGCCATCACCCGTGATACGGCCAGGCGCAGCTGCCCCTCGACCTGGGGCACTTCAAGCTCCGGCGTATCGCGAGGGCCACGGCGGCGATCGGCAAGCCAACGGTGGGCGTTGGCGATGGCCTGCTCGCCCCCCTTCACGGCGACATACATGCGTCGACCTCCTCTGAAGCAGAACGGGTAATACGGGTGCTGCGGGGGACGGCGGCAAGTCGGGTGCCGCAGGTGAGGATGGCGTCGAGCCCGCGCGGGAAACGGGCGCGATTGGCGGCGAGCCGCATCATCAGCGCCTCACCACCCTGCCCCACATCCAGTCGCCGTCGACCGGGAATGCCGGGGCCACTCAGGGTCCACGGTCCCGCAGCATCCAGGCAGTCGAGCACTACCAACAGGGTGGTGCTGCGGTCCGGATAGGTGTCGCTGCCTTTCTGGAAGGCGGGCGCCTCACACTCAGCACTCCCTTCCAGGGTGGCGGGAATAACCAGGGCGAAGTCGGCCTCTTCGGGACGATCGGTCTGCCGCGCTCCGGTGTGGAAGGTCAGGGCCTCGCCGAGGCCGGCGGCATTGAGCTCGGAGGACACCCAGACCCGGGTGTCGAGATCGCACAGGGTCAGCAGCGTAGCCCAGCAGGCGGTGCCGATGGCGGCTCCAGGCGGCGCCAGCGGGGCACCGCTCACCTCGGCGAAGGTGCCGGGCTCGGCCATCGTCGAGAGTAGCTGGCGATAGACCCGCTGGCTGTCGTGCACCCGCGTGTCGAAGGCGTTCCAGCGCATGGTTACTCTCCCCTGACCATGGTGAAGAAATCGACCCGGGTCGCCGCGGCGCGTCGGGCCTGTTCATGGCGTTCGGCGTCAAGCGCTTGCTCCAGCGGAGCCACCAGCCCCTCTTCGATGTCGGCCTGCCATTCATGGCGCTTGGCACAGGCATCCACCAGGGCAATGAGCTCGGCATGACGAGTGTCACGCCCCTTCACCCAGCCATGGCCCAGCTCCGTGTCGGCGTCGGTAGCCACACCGTCGTTCATGAGCTGGACGCTGGCCCGGGTCAGAGTCATCTCGCCCAGGTTGAAGGCATTGCCGGTGCCGCCCATGCGGCCGCGCACCATGGCCATGCCTACCTCGGGGCCACGCACACAGCGGTAGTCGGGGGTAATGCCCAACCGCGCCCATTGCTCGGCCAGGCGCTCACGGGGGGTCAGCGCGAGAATGCGCTGACGTCGTGCAGAGGTCATGCAGACACCTCGTCAGTCAGTGAGTCAGGGAAATCGATGTGATAGGCGAGCCGATCGGCCCGGGCACGGCTGATCGAGACCTCGACCAGGCTGCCATCGGCATCCACGTTGTCGCTGGTCAGCTGGAGCAGCGGCGCCTGATGGGCACAGCAAAGCAGGCGTTGATCCTCGCGATCGGCGCTGCTGGCCTCGATGCGCACGCGCTTGCGGTGCAGTCGCAAGCCATAGTGCTGATCAAGCAGGGCCCTAGTGGACCCACCGCGATAGCGCTCAAGCCAACCAGGAACGCGCTCGGGGTCGAACCAGTGGCGCAGGCGCATGAGAGGCGCATCGTCCACCCAGCGCAGAGTATCCACGGCGATCAAATGTGAGTCGGCGGCCAGGCCGAAACGCACGGCGACACCTTCGGGTGCTGGCGTCAGCGCCTGGTGCAGGCACTCGGTGCGCGAGGCGATGCCGCGCTCGGCCAGATGGTGAGTGACCTTGCTGGCGGCACTCACCGCGTAGTCGAGTCGGCGGTCGACGACCAGGGTACCGAGGCCCTGATGGCGGGTGACGAGACCCGCCCGTACCAGCTCGTCGAGCGCCCGGCGCACGGTGTGGCGGTTGACGCCGAAACGCCTGGCCAGGTGGGTCTCGCCCGGCAGCCATTCGCCGGGCTGGAAGTGAGTACGCACCTCCTGGGCCAGAGTGTCGGCCAGTGCCTGGTAGCGGGGCTCGCGAAGCGCTTGTCTAGACATGTTGGCTCCTGAAAAGAAGCGCTTCAGATGAAGCGCTTGCGAACCTGTTGCGAAATCATGTCGAGCAGCGTCACGGCGACGATGATTACCAGCAAGATGGTGGCGGTCTCGGTGTACTGGAAACCACGCATGGTTTCCCATAGCGCGACACCGATGCCGCCACCGCCGACCATTCCCAGCACGGTGGCCGAGCGGATGTTGGACTCGAAGCGGTAGAGGCTCACCGAGATCCACAGCGGCAGCACCTGGGGAACCAGTCCGAAGATGATCTCCTCGATACGCCCGGAACCGGTCACGCGCACGCCTTCCATGGGGCCGGCATCACTGGCCTCCACGGCCTCGGAAAAGAGCTTCGACAGCACGCCAGTGGTATGGATGAAAAGCGCCAGGGTGCCGGCGAAAGGCCCCAGGCCCACTGCCACCACGAAGAGCATGGCGAAGACCAGTTCGTTAATGGCGCGGCAGGCATCCATCAGGCGGCGCATGGGTTGATGGACCCACCAGGGGGCGAGATTCTCGGACGAGAGCAGGCTGCAGGGCACCGCGCAGATCACCGCGAGGAGCGTGCCCCAGATCGCGATCTGGATGGTGACCAGCATCTGGTCGATGTAATGGCCCAGGTTGCCCAGGCTCGGCGGCATGAAGTCGCCGGCGAGCTCGGCCATGTTGTCGGCATTGGCGACCAGCTGGCCCGGCTGCATTTCGGCGCCCTGCCAGGCCCAGCTGAGCACTGCCAGGGTGACGCCCCAGCCGATCAGCGTGCTCCAGCGGCGTCGCGGCAGCTGAGCATCCAAGGTGGCATGTTGCATGTTGAAGTGACTCCCGATGAGGGGCCGTCATGGCCCCTCGTGATGTCGCTAGACTGTCGTGGGTTACTGGCTGGTCATGGCCGTGGCCGGCGCGTCGTCGGCGCTGGCCTGGAGTTCGTCCATGCGCTGGTTGAGGGCGTCGAGCTGGGCATCCAGCTCGGCCAGCTGGGCTTCGCGCGCCTCGGTGGAGAGGCTGTCGTCATTTGCGACCTGAGCGCGCTCCTTGAATAACTCCAACTGGCGAATCGGCAGCAGCTGGTCGTTATTGGATTCATCGAAGCGTGCCCACTGCAGCGGCTCTAGGATCTCGCGCTGAGCCTCGGTCTCGCCGTAGGCGTAGAAGAACTCACGGAGCTCCGCCTTCAGCTCTTCCGGAAGGTTCGTACGCCAGACCAGTGGATCGGAAGGGATCAGCGGCGACTTCCAGATCACCTTGAGCTGCTCGGCCTTCTCAGGGTTAGTGATTTCTAGACGCTCCATACCTTCGGTGTTGAAGGTGGCCACATCGACCTGCTGATTGGCCACGGACAGCGCGTTGGTCTCATGGCTGGAATTCATGGTGCGCTTGAAGGCGGTGGAGGCATCGACGCCGTTCTTCGCGAAGACGTAGTAGCTCGGCACCAGATAACCGGAGGTGGAGTTGGGGTCGCCATTGCCGAAGATCAGCTCGTCAGCACGGCTCAGCATGTCCTCTACACTTTCCACGTCACTGTCGCGGTGAGTGATCAGCAGGCTCCAGTAACCCGGCGAGCCATCGGCAGCCACGGTCTGGGCGAAGATCTCGCCGCCGGCGCGGTCCACGGCTTCCATGGCAGACTTATTGCCGTACCAGGCCAGGTCGACCTTGTCGAAGCGCATGGCCTGGATAACGGCGGCGTAGTCGGTGGCGAAGAAGGGCTTAATCTCACGGCCAAGTTCGCGGGACATGTCATCCAGGAAGGGCTGCCACTGATCAGCCTGGTTCTGGCTGGACTCGGTGGAGATGATGCCGAAGTTGAGAGTCTCGGCGGCCAGGGTCAGCTGACTGGCGAACAGACTGGCGCCGGCGACCAGCGGCAGTGCGAAACGACGAAACGGGAAGCGGGACATGGACAGGTCTCCTTGGGATGTCGAGTAAGCGTCAAGTGGTTGGGCTGGGTGTTACCCCAAAGCCCCGATGGCATTGCCGATGTCTTGGGGAGCCGGCTTGGCATGCAGCTCATCCAGGCCGGCGTTGGCGTACAGCGCCTCGAGGCGAGCGTCTGTAAGGTCGCTGGTGGGACCATCGAAGTAGAGGCGGCCCTCCTTCAGCGCGATGGTGCGCGGGCAGAAGCGGCGAGCCACCTCCACCTGATGCAGGGTGACCAGCACAGTGCGACCGTCCTCGGCGTTGATACGGGCCAGGATCTCCATCACTTCGCGGGAGCTACGCGGGTCTAGTGAGGCAATGGGCTCATCGGCGAGGATGATGTCGGCGTCCTGCATGAGGACGCGGGCGATGGCCACACGCTGCATCTGGCCGCCGGAAAGGGTGTTGGCGCGCTGATGGGCCAGGGAATCGATGCCGACACGGGCCAGTGCCCGCAGAGCCTGATCGGTTTCCTCGGCGGTGAAGCGACCCAGCAAGGAGCGGCCACGCGGCATGCTGCCCAGACGGCCGATCAGCACATTGGTAAGCACGCTCAGGCGGCCGACGAGGTTGAACTGCTGGAAGATGTAACCGGTACGGCAGCGCTCGGCGCGGGTGCGGCGAGTGAGGCGGCCAGCGCTCTGGATGTCGCGACCGAGTACCTCGATGCGGCTGTGGCTATCACGGTTGGCGCGGGTGAGCCCGGCCATGTGGCGCATCAAGGTGGACTTGCCGGAGCCCGACGGGCCCACCAGGGCAACCATTTCGCCGGGAGATACGGAAAAGCCGACCTCGCGAAGAACCGGGTGCTGGCCGAAGGTCTTGCTGACCCGATCGACCAGGATGCTGTGAATCGACATGACGCCTCTCCTCTTGGGAATGGCATCAGTGTCGCGGTGTCAGGTTAACGGTAGTTGTCTAGACAATGATGATCTCGTGACAAGGAGCCACTCTGGAGGGCAGGAATGAGCAACAAAGCAATGTGGGCACACATTGGAAATCAACCAGTTACAGGAAGAAAGTCACAGCATTGCAACCGAAATGACAGATTATCGTCACGGAAGGATGAACAGTACCGGCTTTCTCGGAGAACCATTGGTTTGGGTCAGGCCGCCTTCTTGGCCTGACCCTTGTTACGTGTCGGGTCCCGTCAAGTCGAGCGAGATGCGGGGGCTCAGAGCCGGCTGGCGACGGCGTCCAGGGTGCCCTACATATCGATCATGGGTCTCGATTTCTGAGGTATTGGTCATGCCTTTGAGGTCGCCGGTTGTGATGCTGGTCGACAGTATCGATCAACGCCGCCTTGAGACGGTGAGGAGAGTCGACCAGGCTGGCATTTTCCTCGCGCTCGCCAAGGGTCTCCAAGGCCTCGGTCACTGCGTAGAGAAGAGGGGAATACTCAGGAGCTTTGGATACTGCAGGTGCTGCACTTATTGTTTGAATTCAGGCAGACAAAACTAGACCTTTGAATCACCGATGTAACATCGATTTTTTCTCATCATCTCAGCCTCATGCAGGAATTATTAAAACTTAGACTTAGCTCGAACTCTTAATGATCACTTAATATACCCGTTATAGACCTGACATGTTCGGTATCCACAGAACCAAGCTGGGAAAGGCAACCAACAACGCCAGCACCACTAAATCAATGACCAAGAATGGAACCACGCCTTTAAAGCACTCGCTGCTCTTTACCCCGGTAACACCTGATGCCACAAAGACATTCATCCCTAATGGCGGAGTAACGAGACCAATTTCTACGGTCTTGGTAATAATGATGCCAAACCAAATTCCATCGAATCCATAAGCACTAACCAGAGCATAGGTGGTAGGCACTGTCAGCACAAGAACTGCCAACTGGTCCATGAAAAGACCAAGAATTAGATACATTACTATAACGATTGCCATGACCTGCCAAGCACTCAGCCCAGCCGAGTCAATATAACCAATTAGTGTGTTGGTGGCTTGAGAAAAAGTCAGAAAATAACCAAAGATCATAGCCCCAGTCAAAATAGCAATGATCATTGAGGTTGTCTTGATCGTCGAAGCCAAGGATTCGATAAACCGCCGCTTGTTAAGCCTCCTAATTACTAACACGATAGCCAGGGCGAAGAAAGCGCCTAGTGCACCAATCTCGCTGGGCGTGGCAATACCGCCATATAGAGCGAAGATGACGATTCCGATCAGAAGAAAAACTGGCCAGACCGGCTTAATTGAGCGCATGGCCGCCTTCCTATCGAAATCCTTGGCAGCAGGAACCCAGTCGGGGTTACGCCATACTACATACATAATGGTCAAGATATAGCCCACTGCTGTCAGGATGCCGGGGAATATCCCCGCAATCAGCAATTTCCCTACCGACTCCTCAGTAAGTATGCCATACAGAATCAAAATTAAACCTGGAGGAATCATGATTGCCAGAGTACCAGATACTACTATGATACCAAGAGCAAACTTGGGCTTATAGCCAACCTCTTTCATAGACGGATAGATAGCCGAAGACATGGTGGCCGTAGCTGCAGTGGAGGTGCCAATCACTGCCGCTAGCATTGCACTCGACAGCACGCAAGCCACACCCAATCCACCGCGCACTTTACGAAGCCACTGTTCGCCTGAATAGACTATATCTCGAGCCATACCGCTGTGCGCCAAATACTGTGACATCAGCACGAACATGGGAATAGCAATCAGCACGTAAGATGCTGTTTCCTCATGGAAGGCAGTAGATAGAAATGACGATGTCAAGCCGAAGCCGCCCATAAGGTATAACCCAAGCCCACCAGCAACTGCAAGAGCAATAGCAATTGGAAACTCGAGCACCAGCATAAGCAGCAAAAAGGCAATGATTAACACTGTTGAGCTCATATTATTCTTCCTCTGAGCTTGATGAGAGTCCTTCCACCTCAAACCCTAGCAACAATCGAACGCCATCATTCAAGAATCGCGTTGCCAGAAGAAAAACCCCTAGAGGCACCCAGATCTCACTTGCCCATACCGGCCAGTCGATATAGCCAAAAATGACATCACCATCCTTGAAAGAGGAAACGGCATGCTGCAGAGATAGATAGAACACCGCATAAAAAAGTGCCGCCGCTACCGAATGATTCAAACCATGCAGAGTCATCCGGCCGCGCCGTCCCAGGAATTTACCTACCCCTGAAATGTGAATGAAAGCTCCTTTGGTTTTAGCCCAAGATAGACCGAGCATGCAGCCCGCCACCATCAGGTAGTTCTGTGTAAACTCGAACTGAAAACCGATAGACTGTGCAAAGGCATAGCGTACTAGCGCGTCGGCAGAAACCAGTAACATCATTAGCGTAAAAGCAATCGCTGATGCCAGCATGAACCCCCGCTCAGCGAGGGATAAGTATTTTCCGAACATTCGAAGCCCCCAAGAGAGCCGAGGCATCGGGTGCCTCGGCAGTGCTAGCTTGGTTACATGCCCAGCAGGTCTTTGTACTCTTCCAGCACCGGACCGGCATCCAGCCCTCGCTGTTCCATGCGGTTGACCCACTGCTCCTGGACTCCCGCCAGGTTTTCCTGCATCTGACGTTGCAGGGCTTCATCAAACTCATAGACATCGACACCAATCTCGGTGAACGAGTCAAGCGTTTCCTGCTCGGTGTCACGCATGTACTCGGAGAGGTGCTCGACGGTGTCGTAGCCTGCTTGCACCACTGCCGCCTGGTGCGATTCCGGCAACGCATCGAAGGCATCCTTGCGCATGGCGGCTGTAACCGCGAAAGTGCCGAATGCCCCATTGGTGCTCATGCTCTCGGTAACTTCCTGGACGTTGTAGGGTCCCGCGCTGATTGCCGGGAATAGGGTGGCGTCCAAGGTGCCACGCTGCATGCCGAGATACACCTCGGTGGCTGCCATGCTGACCGGCGTGGCTCCGAGGGCTTCCACACTGAGGTTGAGTGCCCCGGAACTGCGGATGCGATACGCGGCGATATCTGCCATGGAGCCCGGCTTCTCGTGACGCGACACCAACTGATAGGGCGGCAGGGTGACAGCAAACAACGGCACTACATCGTTACTCTCGAACTCGTTTGCCAGCGAGCCGTTCTTGACCATTTCCCAGAATGCCGTGCTGCCTTCTACGGGATCCGTAGCCAGCCCAGGCAGCATGACCACGCCGCTCAAGGGGATCCGGTCGGTGGCATAGCCTACGCCAACGTAGCCTGCCTGAACCGCACCTTGGCGAATGCGCTCCAGAATATCTCCGGCCGAGGCCAGCTGCTCCGCTGGATAGTGGGTGAAGGTCACCTCACCATCCGTGAGCTCTTCGACCCGGTTCATCCACCAGGCCATGCCCTCTTTGGAGAGGTAATGCTCCAGCGGGAACGAATCGGCAAAGCGAATATTCGTCGCGGCATGGCTCTCACCGGAATGGGCGGCGACCGCTGCCATCATCAACGAGGAGCCGAACAGTTTTATAATTGTGCTTTTCTTCATCTTGCCTCCACTAGATTGCTAGTTGTCGAGTCTCTTCTCTATTTCCGCTTTTGCTTCCAGAAGAAGGGGCACGCTCTCGTTTTCCACCTCCTCCAAGGAAGACACCTTGGCCAGAGCAATCAGGTTGATCACGCAGATCACGCTCTGTCCATGAACAATGGGCACCGCCGCCCCGATGTTTCCAGCCATGTACTCCTGATTCGACAGAGCGTAGCCGCGTGCCTGGGTTTCTCTGACGATCCGCTCAACCAGGGCCGCATCCTTTGCGGCCTGTTCGTAGGGATCCGTCGCTTCCTTAAGCCTTTCGATGATCTGTGCTCTCTCTACCGCCTTGATCGCCGCCAGGTAAGCGCGCCCCGTCGCCGAAACTAGCATCGGTACGCGTGAGCCCACCGTTCGGTTGGCCGAGAGCATGCCGGGGCGGCGATTCGTATCGGCTATTACCATCTTGTCATGCTGATAAATGGCAACGTCGGAGGGCCAGCCCAAGGAATCACGCAGCTTTTCTACCACCGGCTTGACCACCCGCAGCGAATGCATCTCGAACGAGAAGTTATTGGACAGCGCCAAGGAGCGGGCACTGATCACATACTCCTTGTTAGCCTCGTCGAAGTGGATGTAACCCTGATGACGAAGCGTCTCAAGAATCCGCAGCACAGAGGCCTTCGGAAACCCGGTGATATCCTTCAGGGCCGTCAGTCCGATCGGGCCGTGCTCGTTCACGGCTTCTAGCACCAGTAGGCCTCGCTGTAGGGCACTTATTTGTTTGACGCTCACCTGGCCATCCTCAGCGATTGCTTCAAGCGGTTATTAGCTGGCTGTCTTAGATTAGCGGCGTGGCAATGCACCTACGGTGCCACAACTTTAGGTTCACTCTGAGAACCAGCGGTTCATTTCAGCTTGGCACATCATGTCAGGCATGGCAAGATCAAGGAACTACCTTGTGTCATCAGAGGAGAAAATCATTGAAAAACAAAATATTGGGGGAAATAAACCGACTCGACGAACTGCCGGTCTACAGCCCTCCCGGTCACTCGGGCACCACCAACCGTCGGCTCGTTCTTGCTGAAGAAGCGGAAGATTTCGAGATGGTTCATGGCTCCATCGCTCCCGGTGGTGAAGCGGAAGAGCACTGTCACCCCGACAGCTATCAGGCCATCTATGTGCTGTCAGGCTTGGCTCAGGTCCGGCTCAACGGTACCGACGACTACTGCTGCCAAGCCGGCGACACCATCAATATTCCCAAGGGGGTCAAGCACTTCGTGAAGAGCGTTGGCGAAACCAACCTAGAGATGATCATCGTTTACTCGCCCCCCATCAGCCGGCAGGGAGCATGAGGAATTGATACGGATTCTCGAGAACATCCGAATCGTCGACCTGACCACGGTGGTCCTAGGTCCCTATGCCACCCAGATGCTTAGTGACCTTGGCGCAGAGGTCATCAAGGTCGAGTCGCCAGGAGGAGATATCTTTCGGTATGTCGGCCCCTATCGCCACCGCGGCATGGGGGCAGGCTTTCTCAACATCAACAAGAACAAGCAGAGCCTGTGCCTGGACCTCAAGAACTCTGAGGACTGGCAACACCTGCAGACACTAACCGCCGATGCTGATGTGTTCGTGCACAATATGCGCCCCACAGCCGCCCGCAGGCTACACATCGATTATGACTCGGTTCGCAAAACCAACCCCGAGATCATCTATTGCGCCGCCATGGGCTTTGGCCAGACGGGCGACTACGCCAATCGTCCGGCCTACGACGACATCATTCAGGCCGAATCGGGGATTGCCTGGCTGGCGGGGGCCATCCACGATGCGCCGCAGTATGTGCCCACGGTCATGGCCGACAAGATCGCAGCCCTGTTCACCGTGCAATCAATTCTCGCTGCCATAGTCCACAAGCAGCGCACCGGGCAGGGAACCCATATCGAGGTGCCGATGTTCGAATGTCTGGCAAGCTTCCTGCTCGCGGAGCATATCGCCGAAAAAACATTCAGCTACGATCAGGGCGAAGCAGGCTATACCCGCATGATGTCCAAGAACCGTCGGCCATTTAAAACCCAGGATGCCTATATCACGGTGATGCCCTACAGCAAGAAGCACTGGCTGGCGACGCTCGACCTGCTCAATATCGGTGATGACTCGCTGCGACACCTCATCGAGGATGACACCACCCGCTCTGAAAACATCGACTTCCTATACGGCTACATTTCCGACAAGTTTTCCGGCAGTACCACTGCCGAGTGGCTGGCGCGGCTGGAGGCCAACGACATTCCCTGCGGTCGGGTTAACTCGCTGAACGACCTGTTCCGTAACCCTCACCTGCTGTCGGTCGACTTTTTCAATAGCTACGACCACCCCACCGAGGGACGAGTAAACACAACACGCCATCCCGTCAGCTTCATCAATGTTGCACATGCTCCTGACAGTCCGCCACCCAACTTGGGAGAATACCGAGGCTGGAGTAATGACCGAGGAAAAGAAACAGAGTAGACGGAGCCCCCGGTGATCTCAGCCATGCGAAATGGCGTAGAATATATCACGCGCAGACCAACAACGCTGGACTGACAAAGATCAGTCCTTCCGCCTTATGAAGACTATATTCAGGATTTCATGGAAGGCACCACCATCGAGAAGCACGATGAGTTTTTTGAGAATCAAGGAAGTTACATGCCAAGCATTTAAGTTCTAGCTGAAACAACATTTTATACTTTTTATAAATCTCGCATTTTCTCATATCACCTATGCTGCAGCAGCATAGGTGATCTATGATAGGCACTTCGGTATTGCCGATACGGCTGAGACATCGAGAGAATTGTGTCACCGCCGTAGACAACGGAGCACCTTCGTCACGATGACGCCCTGTGTCGAAACATTTTCTACCACCACATCTTATGGACAGAAGCTTAATTCTCAACCTACTTTACCGCACTAAGACCGGCACCGCATGAAACTAATCTTCGCCCGACGTTAGGTGGAGCGTAAGCCGCGCCCTAGAGCCTACCGAAAGGTTTCGCTATCGAGCGCGGAACATCATCAATCTCAGCTTTAGATTGATTAAGGAACAGTGCCGTGTCTACACCCGCCATGAAGTATTACCAACAACTTTAGAGAAATAGTATGTCTGATGTGGACTGAAAAAATCGCTGCCTACGTGCCGACTTTCTAGACAGAACCTAGTCGAAATCATTAACAGGAACTGAGGGCGCACCCCATTTAGCCCAAAGTTTAGCAATAGCTGCGTAGTCCTCGCGACCATACCCGGCGCCCACCCCTATTTCATAGACGCTGTGGCAGGCTTGTATGGCGAACAGCGGAACCCGCTGGGACTGCGCCAACGCCAGCGCCAGCTCGGAATCCTTGCGCGCCGCGTTGAGCGGCATCCCACCTTCGTAGTCGCCCTTCGCCACCCGCTCGACGTAGCGATAGGTCAGTGGGCGATGCAGCCCCATCTGCTCATCGGAGAGCAGGCCGACCAGGCGCTCGATGTCGACACCACCGGCGGTGGCCATGGCACCGGCCTCAGCCACCACCACCATCACTGCGTGTGCCACGGCATTGTTGATCACTTTAGCAGCCGCGCCAGTACCGAGCTCACCGAAGACGATCTGCTTCTCGGCGATGCTGTCGAGCACCGGCTGCGCGGCCTCGATGGCCGCTCGCTCGCCGCCCAACAGTAGGCTGGCGGTGCCTGCCGCCATCTGGCTCACGCCGGCCAGAATTGAGGCATCGATCAGGGCAATGCCGTGGGGCGCCAGCACCTGGGCACTACGCTCCATGTCGGCTGGGTTGACGGTGCTGGTCTCGATCACCACCGCGTCTTTGGGCAGATGCGGAGCGATCTGTTCCAGCACGCTCAGCGAGGCCGCCGGGTGGGGTAGGCAGAGCACTACGAACCGGGTCTCGGCGAGCTCATCGGGGGCGGTGATCGGCACCGCGCCGAACGCCTCGCCGGCCCGCGCCAGCTGCGTCTCACTCAGGTCGAACACCTGCAGGGGGAAGACGCGTGCGATGCGCTTGGCCACTAGATAGCCCATGTTGCCCAGGCCGTAGACGGCCACTGTGATTGCGCTCATCGGTTGGTTTACCTCACTCGAAAAGAAGGATCGCGGCGACGGCATCGCCGCGGTGTATCAGGGAGAGCCGGCCGCGCCTAGCGCAGCCGCTCTACTTGGAGACCGGCATCGGCTGCTCCTGAAGGCCGAAGAAAAGGCTCTTCACTTCGCCGTAGAGACGCAGACCATCGAGCCCTTTCTCGCGGCCGATGCCGCTGCTCTTGAAGCCGCCGAAGGGGGTGCTGGTTACTGACTGCTTGTATGTGTTGATCCACACCGAGCCGGCCTCGATGGCCCGCCCGACGCGCCAGGCCCGCTTGAAGTTCTCGGTCCAGATGCCGCAAGCCAGGCCGAAGGCGGTGTCGTTGGCCTGAGCGATAAGATCGTCCTCGTCCTCAAATGACAGCGCTACCAGCACCGGACCGAAGGCCTCCTCCTGGCAACTCCTAGCATGGGGGTCGAGGCCGTCGATCACGGTGGGCAGGTAGTAGGCACCGTCGGCAAAGGCGTCGCCCTCTGGACGCGCGCCGCCGCACAGGATACGGCCGCCCTCCTCCCGGGCACGCTCGACAAAGGCCTCGACGCGCTCGCGATGGGCGAAGCTCGCCAGTGGTCCCATCTCGAGATCAGGCGCGTCGGGGGCGGCGACCCGGATGGTGCGCGTCCGCTCGGCGATGCGTTCTAGCACGGAGTCGTAGATACCGGCCTGAATGAAGACCCGCGAGCCGGCCACGCAGGATTGGCCGGCGGAGCCGAAGATGCCGGCGATCACCGCCGCCACGGCGAGCTCTTGGTCGGCATCGTCGAAAACGATGTGCGGCGACTTCCCGCCCAACTCCAGTGCCACCGGGATGACCCGGTCGGCCGCCACCCGCCCGATCGCCCGGCCAGTCGCGGTACCGCCGGTGAAAGACACCATGCGCACGCCCTCGTGGGCCACCAGGGCTGCACCGACCTCGGCGCCGCGCCCCTGCACCACCTGCAGCAGCCCCTCAGGGAGTCCGGCCTCGACGGCGAGGCGCGCCAGCTCAGGCGCCAGCAGCGGCGCGTCCTCCGAGGGCTTGAGAATAACCGAGTTGCCTGCCGCCAGGGCCGGCGCGACCTTGGTGGCGTCGTTCATGATCGGCGAATTCCAAGGGGTGATCGCCGCCACCACACCGTAGGGCTCCAACACAGTGAATGACACGTATTGGCCCCGCGGGGGGGTCACCGAGGTCTCTAGGGTCTCGCATGCAGAGGCGTAGTATCGGAAGGCCCCCACGGCGTAATCGACCATGCCGCGGCACTCCGAGAGTGGCTTGCCGTTGTCGCACATCTGCAGTTTGGCCAGGTGCTCCTTCTCGGTGGCTAGGCGATCAGCGATGGCGCGCAGCACATCGGCTCGCTGGTGGGGCATTAGCTCCTTCCAGCCCGAGCGGCGATAAGCACACCAGGCCTGCTCCACCACGGTATCCAGCGCTTCGGGCGTTGTAACGGCGACGCTGCCCACCTCCTCACCCGTGGCCGGATTGATGCTGATCAGCTGACTTGCACTCTGTGTGGACATCGCAACGAATACCTGTAATTAAACGGAAAGAGGGAACGGCAAGGGCGTCAAGCGGCGCCCGAGCATGACCGCAGGCGACGCCACATCGGGAAGGCCATCACCGCGAGGATCAGCGTGATCAACACCAACGAGATGGGTGAGGAGACGAAGGCCAGGGGATCACCTCGGGAGATCAGCATGCCCTGACGGAAGCTCGACTCGGCCATGGGCCCGAGGATGGCGCCAAGCACGATTGGAGCGATGGGGTAGCCCGAACGCGATAGCAGGAAGGCCGCCACACCCACGAAAAGCATGATCCAGACGTCGGCAATACTGTTGGAGGCGGCGTAAGTACCAATAGAGCAGACCACCAGGATCATTGGTGCCAGCAGACCGGTGGGCACGCGCAGCATACGCGCGAAGAGGCCCGCGCCGGCGAAGCCGACAGCCAGCATCATGAAAGCGGTCAGCAGCATCTGCCACATGAATCCATAGACCACGTCGCCGTTCTGCGAGAAGAGTGCCGGCCCGGGGTTGAGGCCCTGGATCAGCATGGCGCCCATCATCAGTGCTGCCACCGAATTGCCGGGAACTCCCAGCGCCAGGGTAGGGATCAGGGAGGATGCATTGTCGGCGTTGTTGCCGCACTCCGAGGCGGCAATGCCCCGCGGATCACCCTTGCCGAAACGGCTGGCATCCTTGGCCGCACGCTTCTCCTCAGCGTAGCTGAGGATGCCAGCCAGGTTGCCGCCGGCGCCGGGCATCACTCCGACCACCACGCCGATCAGCCCAGAACGAAGCCAGGTGCGGATCAGCCTCAGCGCCTCACCTAGGGTGATGCCGCTACCGGTCACGGTAGCATTGCCCAGCCGGCGGCTGTTTGCCTCAAGCATGGCTAGCGCAGGCGGTACCGCGAACAGTCCGGTTAGCAGCACGGCAATGTTGACGCCACCGGCGATATGGCGGACTCCGAACACAAGCCGCTCGGCGCCGCTGATCATGTCCATGCCGACGATGCCCACCGCGATACCGAGCAGCGCCGAGGCGATGCCCTTGGCCGGTGCACTGGCCAGCAGCAGCGACACACTGGTCATGCCAAAGATGGCGATCCAGAAGTATTCGATCGGCCCGAACTGCAGCGAGAATGCTACCAGGGGCGGCGCTAACAGCATCAGCGCCAAGGCGCTGATTGCCGACCCGGCAGCAGAGGAGCAGAGCGCCACGTGCAGGGCGAACTTGGCCCGGCCGCCGCTCGCCAGCGGATAACCATCAAAGACCGTTGCCACCGCCGACGGGGTACCGGGAATCTTCATCAGGATGGCGGGGATCGCCCCGCCATACATCGACCCGTTGTAGATACCAGCCATCATGCCCAGCGAGGTGAGCGGGTCCATGGTGTAGGTGAACGGCAGCAGCAGCGCCATCGCCAAGGTCGCGGTAAGGCCCGGAATGGCCCCGACCAGAATCCCCGCAGCTGTGCCGGCCAGCATGGCAAGCAGGCTCTCCAGGGTGATGACCGCCATCACACCGCCCAGCAACTCCATCATCATACGTCTCCAAAGATCCATTCGGGCGGCAAGGTCTGGGCGAATATCCCACGGAACAGTACCCAGGCCAGCAGAGTGAACAGCAGGGTGATCAGTAACACCCGCCACCAGTTGCGTTCACCGCCCAGAATCGACATGGCTGGCAGGAACCAGAGCGTCGAGGTCAGAAAGCCCAGCTGACCGGCGCTAGCCACGAAGCCGCCCAGCAGCGCCAGTCCCGCCAGACCGTGGAACAGCGTGGCCTCTCCGGTACGGGTATCCCCGCTGCGACGCCAAAGCAGATACCCAGCGCTGACTACCGACATGCCGATCAGGCCCAGCCCCACAGCAAGTGGGAAGTAAGCGCTGCCACCCTCCAACGACGCGCTGTCCCACAGGATCAGTGCGCCGATGCCGGCCACCATGACGTTGATGGCGAGCTGCTCGCTCGCCGAAACCTTCACGTCCATAGGGGAATGCTCGCTTACTGCCAAGGGGAGTCATCCCAGAGTTGCTGATAGTCGGCGGAGAGAGTCTCGACGTGGGCGGCGAAGTCCTCGGCCGACTTGTAGGCGACCTGGGTGTAGAGCTCTCGGTTGCGCGACAGGAACTCTTCGTCACTGGCCACGTTGGCCACAGCCTCGGAGAGTCTGGCGACGATCGCCGGGTCGGCTCCTTTTGGCAGGCCTAAGCCACGCTGGGAGAGCATAGTAACGTCATAGCCCAAAGACTGGGCGGTAGGCACCTCGGGAGCGAGCTCGGAGCTCTCCTCGCCGAACTGCGCCAGGATGCGTACCTGGCCTTCTTCCGCGGCTGGCATCGCTTCACCAAGGTTGAGAGCTGCTGCCGAGACGTGGCCGCCGAGTAGCGCGGTGCGCGCCGGGCCGGCGCCAGCGAAGGGCACGTGGGTCAGGGTGATACCGGCCTCTTTAGCCAGATAACGTACGGCCAGGTGGTCATCAGTGCCGACTCCGGTAGTGCCTACAGTAACCGCCCCCGGGTTCTCTTGGGCGAAAGCCACCAAGTCGTCGAGGCTCTGGAAGGGGCTCGAAGCCGGCACCGAGAGAGCCGACGGATCCTGCACCAGGCCCGCAACCGGGGTTATATCCTCGGCACTGAAGGAGGCATCGCGGGTGATCGGAATAGTCAGCATCGGCGGCAGGTTGAGGATGCCAATGGTGTAACCGTCGGGCTCAGCGCTGGCCAGCGCAGCATGGCCTACTTCACCGCCGGCACCCGGGCGGTTGACTACTACCACGCTCTGGCCTAGCTCCTCCTCCAGAAGCGGCTGCAGTACTCGTGCCGTAACATCGGTGCCACCACCAGCTGAGTAGGCAACAATCAACTCCAAGGGCTTTTCAGGCCAGTCTGCTGATGCAACTGCTGAAACTGCTGAAAGCGATGCTGCCACGGTCAATTTCTTAAACATTAGAGACTCCTATGAATGCTTCGACGTTGTTTTGTTTGCTGTCATAGCGACTCTCATTTCTAGCTAACACATGGCTATGGAGCAAGATATTTTTATATGATATCATTATCAATAATCTTGCCAATAATTTCGACACCCTGCTTATCGAGGATTCATCGTGGAAGAAAAAAGAACCAAACATGGCCTTGTTGCAAAAATCGCAGTTGAAGAAATAGTTACATCTTTAGAAAAAGAGATAATTTTTGGATTTTTGCTTCCAAGGCAACGACTTTACGAAGATGAGCTCATGTTTAGATTCAGCGCCAAAAGGCATGTCGTGAGGTCCGCGATACAGGAACTTGAACAAAGAGGGATCGTGCACAAATACCCTAACCGAGGAGCTCAAGTTAAATTCTATACACGCGATGAGGTTGACGATCTATATAAACTAAGGAGAATCCTTCATGAGGCGGCAGCGAAAATGATTAAACTCCCCCCCAAAACTGACTGGCTGGATGATTTAAACCGCATACAAGAGCTACACTCTCAGGCAATATATAACAATGACATAGAAGCCATATATCAGCACAACAACTCTTTCCACAAAATACTCTTCCAAGGCACTGGAAGTGCAAGCATAGCAGAAGCAATAAATTTTTCTAACTCCAAAACACACGGAATCCGTTCGCATGGATTAAACAATAAAGAACTTCAGAAAATAGCTGAAAAAGAACACCTAGAAATGCTCTCCTTTGCCTCCACGGGTGACTTAGAGGGGCTTGCGGATTGCTGCCTAAAGCACATGGAGCCAGCAAAAAAATTCTACATTGAAAAATTCTGCCCATAAGAAATCTAGCACAACTTTGTCACCGAGGAAGCGATAGCGTAAAGGTAGGATCTTGCGTAGTTCAGGGGTCCTGATTGCCATAGAAGAGATCCCCTGCTAGCTATGCAGCAGAGGCCTTCTACAGCAACTCACCCGTGAACAGGTTCTTGGACATCAAGGTTAATAATCACCGAAAATTCATCCCGATATCCATGCGGTGCTCTCCAGCATCACAGATACCAAGCTGGTTCGTCAATTTGACTTGATGAACCTCCAATCGGCTATGTGACAAGGGGGGGGGTTAAGGTGGAGATCGAACCAGTGGGGCAGCACCCGAGCTGGATTAAAATAAATTCATCATAACCAAGATTATGTGGGAATTTGGGCACTGACCTTTGATAAATAATAAAAAACCCGAACCTAACTGGCATTACCAGCTGGTCCGGATTTTTCAGTTTTAACGGACCGAAGTGGCCGCAAATTTATCACCAAGCACTGGCTGAAACAAAACTTCTATTAAAAACTAGATATTTGTCACACCAGGAACGTAGGTACGCCGTTCAAGAAGGCCAAGCAGACTCGCGACGGTTGAGGTTAGAACAAGGTAAATAATTCCCGCCCACAGGAAAACCAGGAAGAAATCTAATGTGCGCGAGCCGACATCCGAGGCAATGGAGGTAATTTCCACAACACCGATAGTATAGGCGATTGAAGTAAACTTCAGCTCGATGATTGCCTCATTCGACCATTGCGGAATTACACGTCTCAATGCCTGAGGGAGCATGATATGGCGAATTGCTTGCCATTGGGTCATGCCACATGCCCGCGCGGCTACTAGCTGCCCTTTGGGAACGGAGAGTACCGAGCCGCGGAAGTATTCCGCCTGATAGGCGGCACTATTCAAGGTGATTGCGATCACCGCCGCAGTGAAAGCATCAAAGACAATTCCGACATGCGGCAAGCCCAAGTAAATGAAAAACATCTGCACCAACATAGGCGTGCCACGAAACAGTTCCACATAGCAAGTACTAAGCCAGTAGAAGAGCCGGTTTCCATAGACCCTGGCCCAACAAAGCACCAGCCCCAGAAAGAAACCCAAGGTAATGGCTATCACCCATAGTGCCAAAGTCACCGGGACCCCCTTGAGAAGCTCAGGCAACCACTCGATACCAAACTCGATAAACTCTCTCATGGATCACCCATGCTCCGCGATGACATTGAGAAACGCCTTGGTGCGCTCATTGGCAGCAGAATTGAAGAGAATATCGGGCGTGCCCTGTTCGACGATGTGCCCCTTCTCCATAAAGATGATCTCGTCAGCAGCCTGGCGCGCAAAGCTCATCTCATGCGTCACCACGACCATGGTCATTCCCTCGGCAGCGAGCTGTTGCATGACCCTGACCACCTCCCCGGTCAGCTCGGGATCCAGAGCAGAGGTCGGCTCATCGAAGAGGAGAACGTCGGGATCCATAGCCAGAGCTCGGGCAATAGAAACCCGCTGCTGCTGGCCACCGGAAAGTTCAGCTGGATAGGCAGCCGCCTTATCACCAAGCCCAACCCTCTCAAGCTCACGAAGTGCTCGTTGAGTCGCGGTATCCTTGTCGACACCACTCACCTTAATCTGGCAGATTCGTACATTGTCTAGCACTGTCAAATGCGTGAACAGATTGAAGTCTTGAAAGACAAAGCCCATGCGGGCGCGCATGTTATCTATGTTTTTATCTAGTACTTCTTCACCATTGAGGTAGATGCGCCCGGCATCTGGAACGGTGAGATAATTGATACATCGGAGCAAGGTGCTTTTCCCTGAACCGGAGGGGCCAATCAGCACCTTAGTCTCTCCCTTTCGCAATCCGAACCCGATACCTTTCAATACTTGAAGACCATCATAGGCCTTCTTCACATCTTGCACGTCGAGGATAAGATTATCGGCCATTGTTAACGGTCCTATCGGATTATTTTTCGAAGCCCGGCACGGCCAGCTTGCGTTCAAAGGCGTAAAGCAAGCTATTCCCTGTACGATTCAGGACAAAGTACATGAGGGCCACCACAGCAAATACTGTCAACACATTACCTTGCGTGCTGGTAATAATGTAGTGAGCTTGTCGAGTCAGCTCGACAACACCGATGACATAGGCAAGTGACGTTTCCTTTATCTCAGAGGAAAACTCGTTCGTCCATGGTCCAATGGCATGTCGAGCTGCCTGCGGAAAAATGATATGGCGTATTGCTTTTATTTTCGACATGCCCATCGCACGGGCAGCCATCATCTGGCCCGATGGCACTGACTGGAAAGCACTCCGGAAGATCTGTGATTGATAGGCTGCCGAGCGCAACCCCATGGCAAGAATGGCCGCACCAAACGCCGATATATCGAAAACACCCGATATCCCATAAAAAAATATAAACAACATGATAATTATCGGCACACCCCTGAAGACTCGCTCATAGAGCTTCAACGGCCACTGAAGAAGGCGCGACTTGGGGCCATACAACTGGATAAGGCAGATTGCCATACCAATGACAAACCCGATCAATAATAGAGCTGCCAACAGTACGATGGCAACACCAAGCCCCTTCAGCAAAAAGGGAAAATCTCGCAATAGTACGTCGTAGATATCCATACCCACTTCCCTGATAGGACGAGCGCCATCCCAAAGGGAAGGCGCTCGACGTCAACGCGACTTACTCGTTACCCAACTCGGGAAGGCCTGCGACAGGTTTCTGGTAGGTATCTACGAAATCAGGCATATGTCCAGGAATGGTCGGAATCGATACACCGGGAATATACTCATCGACGATCTCGCCCCACTCTCCTGATTCATAAATCGCCAGAATACCCTGATTCAGGTCTCCCAAAATTTCCTGGGGATCATCCTTGGAAACTGCCAGGGCCAGCGGTGCGCGAATATAGATCTTGCCCGCCATCTTCACTGGCTTTCCGGCATTGATATATTCTTGAGCTGAGGTGTCATCGACAATGACAGAAGAGATTCTACCAATTGCCATGTCATCCACTGCGGTGACATAGTTATCGTATTTCGCCAGCTCGACATCGATGTCACTGGAATTTACGACGTTTTCTTCCATCCAGGCCTGCTGGGATGACCCACCCTGAACACCGACACGGGCACCGCAACAAACAGCGGTAAACACATTGAGATCTGAGTCTTCCGGCACCAAGACAACGTCGTTGGTTTCCCACCAAGGAATGGTGAAGTCGATATTCTGGCTTCGCTCTTCCGTCACTGTGAGCCCCGTTGCCAAAATGTCGATCTTCTCAGCAGCTAGAGCGGGAATCAAAGAGGGGAATGGCATATCCTGAAATTCGATTTCAATGCCAATTTCCTCTGCGATGGCTTCCATGGCATCGATGGCAATGCCCTTGAACTCACCAGCTTCCACATAAGCCCACGGGGGAAAGGATGCTTCGACCCCGACCGTGTAGGCTTCGTCTTGCGCTGAGGCTATCGTAGAAAAACCACCGCCCAGCATGACAGTTCCCATGACGGCAGCAGGGATAATTGATTTTGCTAGTTTCATGGTGTCTCTCGCGTTTTTCTTGGTGAATTTGTTTTCCGCATAACTAATATGAACGACGGCTTACTGAGCTGTCAAAGCCTCTTATGAATATTTCCGGGTTTCTCGGAGACCCTCTTAACGCCTGTAAACCACCGATGCAATTACAGTTGCCTCCTCCACCGGCTCTCGACCGTTTCCAGCTCGGCAGGGCCATAGATCGCTTTCTCGTGCTTCCCGTAATGCGCCCAGAGCTGGTCGCCGGCGTCGTAGTGCCACCACTCGCTGGGCAGGTTTGTGAATCCCGCCTCGTGCATCACCGAGTAGAGCAGGCGGCGGTTGTCGAGTATCTGCCGCTGGGTCTCTGTCAGGTCTTCCAGGGTCTCGAAGTAGGCCGTGTGCGAGGCCGGCACGGCTTCATCGAAGAGCGTGCCCATGTCGAGCGGCAGCCCGTCGGCATCGCTCAGCGTGACATCCACTGCCCCACCGGTCAGGTGGGGACTGGGGGCATCCGGCTCGCGGCTGGGTACCGAGACGAACTCCCGGGTGCGGGCCAGCAGCGCTTCCTGGTCGAGCTCTGGATGATGGGCGCGAATCGCCTCCTGCAGGGTGTCGAAGAGGTACTGCTGCACCCGCCAGGGTCGCCAGCCGTCGAGGATGATCAGCCCCATTCCTTGGGGCAGCGAACGCGCCACCCTGAGCAGACGGCGATAGACCCCCTCCCGCACGTAGCACTCGTTCACCGCACCGGGCAGCCCCTGCTTGGCGTACACGGGGAACACCTTGATCGGTGCCGGCGCCAGGCTGAGCGGCATCAGCGGCTCGTCGCTGCCCTGGATGGGGATCCGGCTCAGCACCGGCCAGTTCGGCTCGGGCCTCTCGACAATCGGGGTGACAGTCAGCTGAGAAAGGGAGTCCGTCATTGCACTATCCAAGCAGTGTGGGGAGCCAGAGCGTCAGCCCCGGGAACAGGATCAGGAGCAACAGCACCATCACCGCCGTCAGCACAAAGGGCCAGATGGTCCGGAACAGCGACACGATCTCCAGGCGGCTGACCGCAGCGGCGACGAACACGCAGGCGCCCATGGGCGGTGTGATCAAGGCGATGGTGATGTTGAGTGTGATGATGATGCCCAGGTGCACCGGGTCGATCCCGGCCATCATCGCCACCGGGGAGAAGATCGGTGTCAGCAGCATCAGTGCCGACACCTCCTCCATGAACATGCCGGTGACGAAGGTGATCAGGCTCAGCATCAGCAGGATCACCACCGGCTGCTCGATGTACGGAGCCAGCAGCTCGACGAACTGGTTGGGCACCTGGGCGTAGGAGAGCAGCCAGCTGATGGTGGCCGAGGCGGCCATGATCAGGAAGATGGCCGAAGTGAGGCGCGTGGTATCGACGATGGCTTTCCACAGGTCGGCCAAGCGCAGGTTGCCAAGTGCGGCACCGCACAGCGCGACATAGAGGGCGGTCAGGGCACCGGACTCGGTCGGCGTGACGAACCCCAGTACGATACCCGCCACTATGATGAAGGGGGCCACCAATGCCGGGAGTGCCCCCACCGCAGTGACCAGCAGTTCGCGTGCGCTGGGCAGCCCGCCCCGCTTCTCCATCCCGACACGCCAGGCATACCAGGCGTTCATGCCCATGAAGGCCACGCCCAGCAGCAGCCCGGGAATTACCCCCGCGAGGAAGAGGTCGCCCACCGAGGTGTTGGTCAGCGAGGCATAGAGGATCATGAAGATGCTCGGCGGAATGATCGGCCCGATCAGCGAGCTGCCGGCGGTGAGCCCGGCGGCGAAGGCGGTGGAGTAGCCTTCCTTGCGCATCGGTGGGACCAGCAGCGAGCCCAGCGCCGAGGTATCGGCGACCGCCGAGCCGTTGACCCCCGCGAAGAACACGCTGGACACCACGTTGACGTGCCCCATGCCCCCGCGCAGGTGGCCCACCAGCAGCTTGGCAAAGGCCATCAGGCGATCGGTGAGGCGAGTCACGTTCATCAGGTTGCCGGCCAGGATGAACAGCGGGATGGCCATCAACGAGAAGGCATTGATGCCGCCGAAGAACTGCTGCGGCAGCATGCGCGGAATCATGCTGGGGTCGACGAACAGGAAGCCCACCAGTGAGGTGGCCAGCAGGGAGACGAACAACGGCAGCCCCAGCAACACGTGCACCAGGAAGACAGCGAGCATGGTCAGGGTCATGACGCTTCCTCCGTCTCCGCCGTCTCCGACAGTTCCTTGAGGGGAGCCGGTCCGTACCAGAGCGCCTGCCAGGCCAGCAGCGCAAAACCGATCGGCATCGCCATCATCGGCACCGTGCGGCTGATCCCCAGCCCCTGACTGGTGAACATGGAGACCGACTGCGCATAGCGATAGCTGAAGATCGCCGCGGCGATGGCGATGCTGAGCGTGAGCAGCCATTGGTACAGGTTGAGCAGACGGCGCAGCGACACCGGCAGCAGCCGCTCGATCAGCGCGACCCGCATATGGCCGCCCTCGACCCAGACGGCACCGGCGGCCAGCAGGACGCTGCCGATGATCAGGTAGCGAGCCAGCTCATCTGTCCAGATGGGGGCCCCACCGGCGAGGTAGCGCATGAAGACGCCATACAGAATGATGGCCAGATCGATCAGCAGCAGTGTGCTGGCCACGGACAAGGACACACGGCGGCTGATACCCAGCACGCGAGCGTTGAGGGATGACATGAAGGATTCCGGGATTGTCGCGGTTTGAGACCCAGGGCAGGCACTGAGGCCTGCCCCGTGGGATGGCGATGACTACTCGGTCAGGTGGGTCATGCCGGCGTCTTCGAGTGCCATCTCGATGAAGCGCGGCTCTATGTCACGCTCGCCTAGCCACTCCAGGTAGGCGGGCTGGCCCAGCTCACGAAACTCATCCAACTCTTCCTGAGACGGCCGGATGATTTCCATGCCCTGTTCTTCGAGGAAGGCGATACGCTCGTCCACCTGAGCCGCGTTGTGTTCACGTGCCATCTGGTTGGCCTCCTCGACGGCCTCCAGGAAGGCGCCACGCATCTCCTCGTCCCATCCATCGATCATCGCGCCGTTGCCGACCAGGAATTGGTCCGAGTACTGGATATTGGCCAGGGTGAGGTAGTCCTGCACCTCATAGAGGCTGCCGAGGATGATGTACATGGGCGGGTTCATCTGGCCATCGGCAACCCCGGTGCGCAGCGCCATGTAGACCTCGGTCCACGGGATCGGGGTGCCGGAGGCGCCGAAGGCCTCGTAGAGGGCGACCTGGCTGGGGTCCATGGCGCGGAAGCGCAACCCCTCGAAGTCCTCGGGTGAAGAGATCGGGCGCTCGTCGTTGGTGAAGGCCAGGAAACCGCCCTCCTCCACCACGGCGAGCAGCTCCAGGCCGGTACGCTCACGCAGCGCGTCTTCCACCGCCTGCCAGTACTGGCCCTCGTCGAAAAAGGTGCGCGCCGATTCGAAGTCGTCGAACAGGAAGGGAATCGCGCTGACGAAGATCTCAGGCACCACCGGCGACATGCCGGCGAAGGAGGCGATGTTGAGACTGGGGGTGTTCATTACCTGCTCCATGCGCTCCTGCTCTTCGCCCAGCTGGCTGTTGGCGTAGAGCTTCAGCTCGATCTCACCCTCGGTCTTCTCCTCGACCAGTTGCTTCAGGTTGGTGGCGAAGACGTGCACGGCATTCTTCTCGGGATCCGGCGCGCCGTTATAGCCGATGTTGACGGTGGTGGCGGCCTGGGCACTGCCGGCAAAGGCAGCGGCGAGACAGGCCGTCAGAAGCGGTGCACCGGCTAAGGAACGACCAATACGAGAGGTGAGAGGCTTGCGAGTAGACAGGGTCATGCTGATCTCCATGGCTTGTTGTTGGTGAAGACCCGGCGACGCCGGTATATCAGCAGACTAGGCGTTGACGCGTTGACTATTCAAACCTGATTGCATTGATATTTTATCAACACCTACTCTCAAGCAATCGCGGGGCATCGGAATTGAAGAAACGCATCCCCCGACGAAGGTGGTCGAGGCAGGCACTGGCTGCCACGGTAAGCTCGCGCCCAGCCAGGCTCACGATCTGCGCACGGGCCTCGCTGAGAACCGGATAGGCCATCGGCAGAACGGCGATGTCACCCTGGCGGATCTCCTCGGCGACCGTCAGCTCGGGCATGAAGGTGATGCCGATCCCCGAGCGTACGAAGTTCTTGAGCACCGCCACGGAGTTGGTATGCAGGCGGGGGGTGATGGCCAGACGCTCTTGGTGTGCCACGGCGTCCACCATCTGGCGCATCCCGAAGGGGCTGTCCATCAGCCCGATGGGCCAGTCGCTGAGCTCCTGTAGCGTCACCGGCGCTTCTGTTGAGGTGAGCGGGTGGCCGGCGGGCACGATCAGATCGAGGGGCTGTCGTGTCTCGACATGGCATTCCAGCTGAGTGTCCACCGGCGGTGCATAGAGCAGGGCCAGGTCGACGTCACGCTGCTTAACCAGCGCCATGGCCTCGTTGACTCCCGCCATGATGACCTCCAGCTGGATGCCCGGGTAGGCGGTCATGAAGGTCTGCATCGGCGCCGAGATCAGGTCGGCGATAAACCCCTCCCCCACCGCGATACGGACCTGGCCACTCACCAGGCCTTGCAGCGCCGACAGTCGGGAGATCACCGCCGATTCGGCATCGTGCTGGGCGTGGAAGTGCTCCACCAGCAGGCGACCCGCCTCGGTAAGCCGAACACCACCCGCATGACGCTCCATCACCTGGGCATCGACAACCTCCTCCAATTGACGGATCTGGCGGCTGATAGCGGCCACATCGATGTTCAGATAGGTAGCGGCCTGACGCAGTGAGCCGCGCCGCATCACTTCGCTGAGATAAGCGAGCGCCCGAGAGTTCAACATGGTAGAGAAGCGCCTGTTCGATCGTGGGTGCCCTACACGATACCACCCTGCCCGAGGCCATACTCCACCACCTCAGCTCATTTAACTTTATGACCTGACATAAAGCGACTCCAAACCAAGAAAATTAGGTTAATGCCTACTGCGTGCTATCTGTTGCATTGAAGGGATAGCCATTAAGTAATAAGATATCAAGGTAAAGCATACTTTTCATACCGCCACCAGAAATGGTGGTCACGACAGACAGCAACGATTGGGCACAGCCCGGAGATCACTCCATGTCACTACTGAACACCTACATGCAGAAAGAACAGCAGCTCAAGCAGCTTCAGGAAGAGCTGGACAATCTGAAGAATGACGAGCGACTCAAGGCCGAGCTCGACTTCAAGAACCATCTTGAGACTCTGATGCGGGAGTTCGACAAGTCGGCTTCCGACGTCATCAAGCTGCTCGACCCGACGCCCACCACCAACAAGTCATCAAGCAGCACCAAGACCACGGGTCGCGCCAAGCGGAAGCTCAAAATCTACAAGAACCCGAATACGGGTGAGGTAGTCGAAACTCGTGGCGGCAACCAGAAAACCCTAAAAGCCTGGAAAGAGCAGCACGGTGCCGACACCGTAGAGAGCTGGTTGGTAAGAACTGAAGATTGAGATACTCACTCCTGCCCACCGGATTCCCGGTGGACAAGTCTGCTTTCGGCCAAGACCGGACTTTCATGATTTTATAATATAATGAACAGCTCATGTTTTCCGGGTCCGCGCAGCGCTTCCGGGTTCACCTGTGCCGCATTGTTAAACCACGCGCCCTTTTCCCTTTGTATTAGGCCTCTTTGCTTCACCTAGGTGTTCTACAAATTCTTCAATGCACGGATAAATCGACGCGCCGCCAATCGCTTTCCTAAAGTTTTTTAGGAGATAAATGTCTTGTTCAGGAGAAACGAGATCTCGGAATTGCTCTTCTAGCATATCCCTATCAGCAATATTGTTATTCCACGCACTCAAGATAACCTCAAGTGAATTCAAGTAATTTATTAATTCCCACCTTAGCTGAGATGATTGCTGGACAGATAATGTATAGTCCTCATTTTCATTTTCGATGCTGTTATTTAGCGCAGCATTTAATATTGGCACATACTTTTTTTCAACGATAAATGGCTCTTGCTGAAACAATCTTTTTGCTTGCTCTTCGGAAAATTCATCAACGAGCTTTCTTGCCGCAGTTGAGTGCTGAGTTAAGTTCTGCACCCAGCTCTCCAATAAGGTTATGGAAAGCTGTCGGCGGGAACGCTCGTGATCGCCGCGAAACTGCAAGTATGCCAATACAACCGCACTTGCAGTAACCACGCTAGCAATCGCCGTCACCCAATGTAGAAAGAGTGGCATCAAACCTCCTAGCTCCAGAATTTTTATCTAACAAGAATTATACCACTCACTCTATCGCATACACGTTTAATACTGCCATGCAGCGCGCTCACTTTTTTTGAAAACTCAAGAAATCAAGTATAGCTTGGCAGCATAACAAGCACCATCGCACATGCCACATATCTCCAGCGAGCGTACTCGCTGCCTTTGCCGGCAAGGCCGCTTTGGGTCGTGAGCTGACATACCACCGGAACCAGTAAAGTGGTTTTACAACAGCGAGTATGAGATTCCATTTCGCATTCCCTTGCTATGCCTAACCCTCAGTCAGGTTAGCAGCATCATGCTGAGCCTGCTCGCGACCTTCGTGGTGCATGGGCTTGGCAGGCCAGGCCGCCTGCTTGATACTGTATAAATATCAGGTATCAAAGGGAGCCCACCATGACGCACGCCAAACTCACCCCCGCGCACCCGGCACCCCCGCCCATGGCGCTGCCCCACCCACTGGCACTGACGCGGGCCGGGATCTCTGGCTTCCCGAGCCCGGCCCAGGACTACGAGGGGCGGACCCTGGACCTCAACGAGCGCCTGGTGAAGCGACCCTCGGCCAGCTTCTTCATGACCGTCACCGGCGACAGCATGGACTCCCTGGGCATCCACGACGGCGACCTGCTGCTGATCGACCGCTCCATCGAGCCCCGGCCAGGTCACATCCTGGTGGCGCTCGTAGAGGGCGAGATCACCGTGAAGCGCTACCAGCTGAAGGGTCGGCAGCCCTATCTCTCCTCGGCAAACCCGGCCTATCCGCCGATCCCGCTGGAAGACCTCGACTGCCAGGTATGGGGAGTGGTGCGTTCGGTCATCCACGAGTACCCGGTGTAGCCATGATCGGCCTGATCGACTGCAACAACTTCTACGTCAGCTGTGAGCGGGTCTTTCAGCCCCGGCTGGAGGAGCTACCGGTCGGCGTGCTATCGAACAACGATGGCTGTGTGATCGCCCGCTCCAACGAGCTCAAGGCGCTGGGGGTGGAGATGGGCACCCCGGCCTTCGAGCTGAAGGCGCTGCTGCAACAGGGGCGCATCCGTCTGCTCTCATCCAACTACGAGCTGTATGGCGACATGTCAGCCCGCGTTCAGTCGGTGCTGGAGGAGTTCTCTGCCGGGGTGGAGCCCTACTCGATCGACGAGATGTTCGTGCGCTTCGACGGCTTTGGCCACGACCAGCTGCTGTCCCACTGCCGGGATCTTCACTGCAAGGTGCGGCAATTTACTGGCATTCCGGTGAGCGTTGGGGTGGCCCCCACACGGACCCTGGCCAAGCTGGCCAACCGGGCAGCCAAGAAGGTGCCGGCCTATCGGGGGGGTATGCGTGCTATCGGTGGATAGCACCGAGATGAAGAACCTGCTGCGGCATACCGATCTGGGTGACATCTGGGGTGTAGGCCGCCGGCTGGTGGAGCGGCTGGCTCTGATGGGGATCCGCTCGGCCTGGGACCTCGCGCAGGCCGAGCCCAAGGAGATTCGCCGGCGCTTCTCGGTGCCCCTGGAGCACACCGCTCTGGAGTTGCGTGGCATTCCCTGCATCGAGATGAATGACGCCGACGAGCCACGCCAGCGCATCATGACCTCGCGTTCCTTCGGCAAGCTGACCGACAACCGGGCCGAGATCCACGAAGCGCTGCGCCAGTTCGGCCAGCGCGGTGCCGAGAAGCTGCGTGGCCAGGATAGCCTGGCCCGTGCCGTCTACGTCTTCCTGAAGACCAACCGGCACCGCCCCGACCTGCCACAATATTCGCCGGGAGCCGTGGTCGAGCTGACGCGGCCTACCGACAACAGCCGCGAGGTCCTGCACGCCGTCAGCCAGGCCTTCGCTGCCATCTATCGGCCCCCACTACCGCTTCATGAAGGCAGGGGTGATGCTGATCGACCTGATCGACGCCAACCGTCAGCAGATGTCGCTGCTCGACACACATCAGAGTGCCGCGGAGCGGGAGCGCAGCGAGAAACTGATGGCGACCCTGGATGCCCTCAACCAGCGCATGGGGCGTGGCACCGTCAAGCTTGGAATGCCCAGCCCCAACGCGGCCTGGCACCTGCGCTGTGCCAATCGCTCGCCACGGTGGAGCACCCGCTGGCCGGAGCTGCCCAGCGCGAAGGCCAAGTAGCGAAGCGCCTCAGATCTCGACCGCGGCACCGCTAAACACCTCACCATAGCGGCCGATCAGTCCTCTGGGGCCGAGCATGCTCAGGCTGCGTATTCCGCGCCGTCGTGACCGCCCGTTCCAATCGTTCGTGACCGGCCATACCGTTTCATCGTGACCGATTTCAGCCTCTTTCACAGAATCTGCGGTCACGTTCCCGGAATCTCACCTAGGAGACATCGCCACCGGCAGGACGAGCAGCAACCAGGATCCCCTTTTCCTGACCTGGGTCATTTCGTCGTGGCTGTAGGGCGCCTACCCTTCACTGGCACAACATATGGTGTATATGGATCTATAATTCACCACATATAGTGACACGCACAATGAAGGGGTACTCCATGGGAAGCCTGCAGTCCGGCACCGTCAGCGTGGCATCGACGGTCAACGAATACCTGCAGCGTGCCGACTGGCGCGTCAATGCCAACGCCAACCAGGGCTTCTCCCTGGGCGGGCTGATCCTCAACGCCTCCGGCAAGTTGATCGCCAACTACTGGCTCGACGAGGTCTACCCCGCCGCGGTGGGTGAGGCCCATCGCGAGGGCGACCTGCATATCCACGACCTGGACATGCTCAGCGGCTACTGCGCCGGCTGGTCGCTGCGCACCCTGCTGGTCGAGGGCTTCAACGGGGTGCCGGGCCGGGCGGAGAGCGCCCCGCCCCGTCACCTCTCCAGCGCACTGGGGCAGATGGTCAACTTTCTCGGCACCCTGCAGAACGAGTGGGCCGGCGCCCAGGCGTTCAGTTCCTTCGATACCTACCTGGCGCCCTTCGTGCGTCGCGACCGGCTCGACTATCCGGCGGTGAAGCAGGCAGTGCAGGAGTTCATCTACAACCTCAACGTGCCGTCACGCTGGGGCAGCCAGACGCCGTTCACCAACCTGACCTTCGACTGGACCTGTCCGGCGGACCTGCGCGACCAGGTCCCGGTCATCGGCGGCGAGGAGCAGCCCTTCACCTACGGCGAGCTGCAGGCCGAGATGGACCTGCTCAACCGCGCCTACCTGGAGGTGATGGAGGCGGGAGATTGCCAGGGCCGGGTGTTCACCTTCCCTATCCCCACCTACAACATCACGCATGACTTCGACTGGGAGAGCGACAACGCCGACAGGCTCTTCGCGCTGACCGCCAAGTATGGGCTGCCGTACTTCCAGAACTTCCTCAACTCGGACCTGGAACCCCACATGGTGCGCTCCATGTGTTGCCGGCTGCAGCTCGACCTCAGCGAGCTGCTCAAGCGCGGCAACGGCCTGTTCGGCAGCGCCGAGCAGACCGGTTCGCTGGGCGTGGTGACAATCAACTGCGCGCGCCTGGGGCATCGCTTCTCCGGCGACCAGGCGGGGCTCCACGCCGAGCTGGACCGGCTGCTCGAACTGGGTCGCGACAGCCTGGAGATCAAGCGCGACTGCATCCAGCGGTGGATGGACGACGGCCTCTACCCCTACAGCCAGCGCTACCTGGGGACCCTGCGCAACCACTTCTCCACGCTGGGCGTGAACGGGCTCAACGAAATGGTCCGCAACTTCTTCGAGGACCGCTTCGATATCGCCGACCCCGAGGGGCAGCAGCTCGCCCTGGAACTACTTGAGCATGTGCGCGAGAGGATGCGGGCGTTCCAGGAGGACACCGGCCACCTCTACAACCTGGAGGCGACCCCCGCCGAGGGCACCACCTACCGTTTCGCCAAGGAGGACCTCAAGCGCTTCCCCGGCATCCTCCAAGCCGGCACACCGCAGGCACCCTACTACACCAACTCCAGTCAGCTACCGGTGGGCCACACCGATGATCCCTTCGAGGCCCTCCTTCACCAGGACCCGCTGCAAACCCGCTATACCGGCGGAACCGTGCTGCACCTCTACATGCGCGAGAAGCTCTCCTCTGCCAGGGCCTGCAAGCAGCTGGTGCACACCGCGCTGTCCCGCTTCCGCCTGCCCTACCTGACCGTGACACCGACCTTCTCGATCTGCCCGGTGCACGGCTACCTGGCCGGCGAACACGAGTTCTGCCCGAAGTGCGACGAGGCACTTCTGGCACAGCACGCCTCAGTGACCGATGCCACGGCCTGAGGTACCTCTCCCTCGTCACACCCGACAACCATGAAAAAGGAGCATCTCATGCGCCATACCGTCGAGACCCTGCCCACCGAACAGCGCCAGCGCTGCGAGGTCTGGACCCGGGTAATGGGCTATCACCGCCCGGTCAGCCAGTTCAACCACGGCAAGCAGGCTGAGCACCGCGAGCGTCGGCACTTCAGCGAGTCGACCGCCCCCGCATAACGCCATCGCCACCCCTGGCGCCCCGTCTAGCCCGGGGCGCCTGCCTGGAAAGTACCAATGACTGATCCCGAACTAAGCCGGCCGCAGCTGCCCGTGGCTGGCCTGACCCCCATGACCACCCTGGATTACCCCGACCACCTGGCCAGCGTGATCTTCCTGCAGGGCTGTCCCCTGCGATGTGGCTACTGTCACAACCCGCAAATGCTCGAACCGAGAAGGGCCAAACCCGATGAGTGGGCGAAGATCGAGGCCTTCCTGGATACGCGCCGGGGCCTGCTCGAAGGAGTGGTGTTCAGCGGCGGCGAGCCCACATTGCACGCCGACTTGCCGCTGGCCGCCGCGCGGGTTCGCGCCCTGGGTTTCAAGGTCGGGCTGCATACCGCCGGCGTCTATCCCCGGCGCCTGTCGGCGATGCTGCCCTATCTCGACTGGGTGGGGCTGGACGTGAAGGGACCTGCCACGCAGTTCGACGCCATCGTCGGTCGACTCGGCATGGGCGCCGCCCATCAGGAGAGCCTGGCCCAGCTGCTGGCGAGTGGCATCACATTCGAATGTCGCACCACGGTCCACTGGCGCGACTTCGATCTGGAAGACCTGGACGGCCTGGCATTGGACCTCGCCTCACAAGGCGTGGAGCACTATGCCATCCAGGTAGCACGCACGGGGCAGTGCTTGGACGAGGCCTATGCTCGCCCAGTGATGCGGGCCCCCTCGACTGCCGATCTGCAGGCGCTCGTGGAGCGCCTGCAGCCCGCCTTCCGGCGTCTCGAACTGCGTTTATGAAGTACTTGAGGCATGGGCTCTTCTCAGCCAATGGTTCGTACCATGGGCAATTACACGGGACCCTACACCTAGGGGCTAAACACCTCGACTGAAAATACCTTGGCATCTGACCCGAGTGGCGGGAGCCACTTCAGCTCATTGGAGATGCGCCGCCTCGAAGCGGGCAAGTGCCTCGCCCTCTTCACCGACGAGCGTCAAGTTTTCGCCCTCAACCTGCCAGCTGGTGATGTCGCCGAGCGCATCGAGAAATTCTCCTTCGAGCTCCATCACTTCGCCAGGGCAGGCCATCATGGTGGTGGCAAGCTGACCGAAAGTTAACCGATCGCCGTCGCGTTCATAGTCACCCATCATGCGGTTGCAGCCGGTGGAGCCTGCCAGGCGAGCATCCTCGGCATGCAGCACCAGATGCGCCTCGCGGGCCTCATCAATGGTCACCGCCTGGCGCTCACCCACCGTCACCAGCTTCCAGTAGGTATTCTCCAGGGGCTCATTGGCAGTATCACCACCCGAGGTCGCATCAAACCCGGCACACCCGGCGAGAGCCAGGGTGCCGACCAGCAGAGCCGCAAGCGAATACTTCTGTTTCATCGTGGTCACTCCATTGCCATTCATGAGGATTATCAGACCATCCCACGGCATAAGGTTCCGAGTCTGGTGATGAAATAGCGAGCCGCCGAATGTGCCCACCGCCTGCACACGATCATGCTTCATCGCTCCGCCTCGATCAGCGCCGGATCATCTTCTACCGGCTTGTTGACCCTCGGGCTCACCGGCCAGTGGGTCAGCCGATCGTGAGGAAGGTGGTGAACCAGGTGGCGGATCGTCTCGCGGTCGGTCAGGTCGGGATCGAGCCAGGGCTCCAGGCTCTGTTGATCCAGGATCAGTGGCATGCGCGGGTGGATCGCCTTGGCGACGCCGCGGGCAGGCTCGGTGAGGATGGCACAGCCGGGCTTGCCGTCCGGGCGCTCGGTCCAGATCCCGGCGAACCACAGCGGCTCGCCGTCACCGCGGGTCAGGTAGTGGGGCTGCTTGCGGCCGTCCACGGCCAGCCACTCGTACTATCCGTCTGCCGGCACCAGGCAGCGGTGATGGGCGAAGGCACCGCGGAAGTAAGGTGAGGTGGCGACCTTCTCGACGGTGGCGTTGATGGGCTGTGGGGCCTTGTCGTCGGCCCAGTGGGGCCGGTAGCCCCACCACAGCGCATCGAGGCTCAGCTGGCCGCTGTCGTCATGCGGGCGCACCGCCGAAATCCAGGTGCCCGGCGCGACGTTATAGCGGGGCGTAAACGCACACTCGAAAATAGGTAACTTAAGGGAGGTAGCCAGGCTGGGGAAATCGGTGTAAAGGGCGAAGCGACCGCACATTTTACAACCCATTCATGAGGAATCTGCCAATGATCCGCGTCTTGGAGCATTGTCATCCATAGCACCCTTTAGCGGGAGTGTCTGTAACTACAAGCAGTAGCACATCTCTCGGCTTGGGTAGAGATATGCTCCATTCTGGCGGGTACCTTCCACACAGAGAAGACTTCCGGTCAACGCCTGACAACGATAACTACCCGTGTCGATCAACGCTGCCTTCCCTGGCAGTGACACTCCCTGGAAGCCCAGGGTGCCGCGAGCTATAGGACGACCGGGTCGAAGACTTCCGGCGACACCCTGCCATCAGGCTGGCCCACCGGCGAAAGGGCTGCTGTAGGAGATTACTGACATTACTTGTAAGCGTGGTGCTCGATATGGCCACTATCGGCGGAATCGCACAGGTTGTCGCTGGTCGGCGACGTAGGCTCGGCCTATTCTGCGGCCCAGGGAACTTAACAGGGAGGTGGATCCATGGAGCAGAATGCAGATGCAGTCGGCGCGGTGTTGGGCGGAGTTAGCTTGTGGTTCATCGTTGTAATCGGACTCTTTCTGGTGCCCTGGATCGCGGTGATCGCCGCCGCTCACGATCGAGGCAATTCCATGCTGGGGGCTGCCTTTATCGGGCTCTTCGGCACGCCGCTGATCGGACTGCTTTATGTGATCGCTCAGCCAATCAACCAGCAGGTGCTGGACGAGCGCGCCATCCGCAGCGGCAAGCTGCGCCGCTGCACCAAGTGCATGAAGCCCAAGCACCCGTCGGCTTCCTGGTGCCCACACTGCGGTGCCGGCGATCGCCCCTACGAAACCGACATGCGGGCGCCTTCGGTCGAGGCAGAAAGCAGTTCACCATCCCCCCAGTACCAGGCGGCCCCGGCCGGTGCGGCGGTGACTGCAGCGTCCACTGCCGCATCAGCGCCGGCTTCGCCCGCCAGTGAAGCGGATCGATGGAGCGAGACGCTCAAGGCCAAGGCAAGAGACGAGGATGCCGAGCGGACCGTGGATTTTCCTCACAACGACATGCCCGCCGGCATGACGGTCACCGAGGAGTATTTCGAGCGAGCCGAGACGGATACCGACGCCGCCGAGGAGTTCCGCCGCAAGATGGAGCAGCGTCGAGACCCACCAGCCGGCCGGTAATCCTGCGTCACACCCCCTCCACCTCTATGCCGTGCCGGGCGAGCCAGCTCTTGCGCTGCTCGTAGTCCGGCATGGCGCGCTCCAGGCGGCGCCAGAAGGCCGGGGTGTGGTGGGGCTCGTGCAGGTGGACGAGCTCGTGGACGACCACGTACTCGGCGATATGCCGAGGCAGCAGGATGGTCTTCCAGTGGAAGTAGACCCGGTTGCCCTTGCCGCAGGAGCCCCAGCGGTAGCCCAGATCCTGCACCGTCACTCCGGCGGGTTCGACACCCATTCGCAGGGCGTGCTCCTTCACCCTGGCGGTGAGCCAGTCGATGGCGCGGGCGCTGTACCAGCGAACGAAGTATTCCCGGGCGTCGGCCAGGGCGTCCTCGCGTAGCTGGAAGCGCCCGGCGACGAGCTTGAGCGGGGCGTCCTGGGCCTCCGGGGCCACCCGCTTGAGCCGGTAGCTGCGGCCCAGGTAGAGGAAGCCCTCGCCGTTAACGTACTCCTTGCGCGGCAGCCGGCGACGACGCTCGGCCTTCTCGGCCAGCTTCCGGTAGATCCATAGCCGCTTCTCGAGCACGAAGTCGCGCAGCAGCCGCTCCTCGGTACCAGTGGGCGCGGCGATGACCAGCTCACCCTCGCGCTCCACGGTGATCTCGAGGGTCTTGCGGCGCGAGCTCTCGCGCACCTCAAAGGTGAGATCGTCCACGGCCAACTGTGTCATGCGTTCACCAACTTGTGGTGGTTGCTGCGGGCGAGGTCGAAGAGCCGTTCGGCGGTGGCCTCGGCTTGATCCATGGGAACTAGGCTGCCCATCATCAGCTGGCTGAACAGGTGCTGTTTAAGACGCTCCTGGTCGGGGATATGGGAGGGCTTCCAGAAGTCGGGAATGGCGATCTCCTGCTGGATCGTGGCGACGACCTCCTCAGTGGCGTCGAGCAATTTCTGGGCGGTGGCAGCGTTCATCTGCTCCACCTCCAGGCCGGCGCTGGCCATCAGCTCTCGCCAGAAGGGCTGAGCATGGGCTGGCATGTCAGGGATATCCTCGCCTGGACCGGGTGTTCCATCCCGCAACTGCTCAATCAGGGTCTTGAGTGCCTCCACCTGCTCGGCCCACTGGCCATCGAGCTGGTCGAGCAGCTCCTCCAGGCGTTCGCTGAGGCGGCCGTACTTCACAGGGTCCTCGTCCAGGTGCTTGCGCACGTGGGAGCGCACCGCGTGCTCCATCTCCGACGCCTTGGCGCGGTCGCCCACCTGTCGGCCCAGGTGCTCGTCGAACTCGGCATCGGTGAGCTGCACCGGTGGGATGCGCGGGTCGATGCCGAGCGAGATCACGTAGTCATCGATCAGCTTGCGCACCTTGTTGCCGATGTCGCGGCCGAGCTCCGGGGTGTCCTTGTAGCGGTTGCGGGCCAGGGCGTGGATATAGGCAAGCCGCTTGGCGTCGTTGACGAACTCGAGCCCCTCGGGACGCGGCAGCACGTCGTCCAGGCCGCGGTTGAACTCCTTGAGCTTAACCACGAACTCGGCCCGAACACGCTCGTCGGCGAGCGCCTGCACCGCCTCCTCGGCGTCGTCCAAGTCATCCACGCCCTGGGCGCGCAGCACGTCGATGACCCGCAGGTGGCGGTCACGCAGCAGCGGGATCTCGTCCTTGAGGCTCTGCAGGGCGCCCTCGATGTCCTCCTCGCTGTAGGCGGCCAGCGCCTCCTTGAGGTGGTTGGCCACGCCGAAGTAGTCCACCACGATGCCGTGGGTCTTGCCGTGGCCGGTACGGTTGACCCGCGCGATGGCCTGCAGCAGCTCCGCCTCGCGCAGCGAGCGGTCCAGGTACATCACCCCCTCGATGGGGGCATCGAAGCCGGTGAGCAGCATGCTCTTGACGATCAGGAAGGCCAGCGGGTCGTGCTTGGCGGGGTCATGATTTTGTGAGGACAAGGGGGGTGCCCCATCCAGCGGCGGCAGCGGCTTCTTGAAGCGCTTGATGTGGTTCTCGACGGCGGCACGCTCGCTCCACCTGGCCCAGGAGGGGTCGTCGTTGTTGCCGCTGCTGAATACCACCGCGAACTCCAGCTCGCCCAGCACCTTGCGATAGCGCCAGGCCTGGATCGCTGCCTTGACCCGGGGCGGTCGCAGCAGCAGCTCGCTATCCTCCAGTGCCTTGTCCTCGGGGGAGAGCGCCAGCGCCTCCTCCAGCAGTTCGGCCTTGGCCTGCTCGAGGGCCTCGAAGTAGCGCAGGGCCGCCCGGCGGCTGTAGGCCACCAGCTGGGCCTTGTAGCCGTTGGGGAGGATATGGGTGACGTAGTGGCGCAGGATGTCCTGGGCCTTCTCCTGGATCAGCTGCGGCGCCTCGAAGATCTGCCCCTTGGTGGCGTACTTCTTCTTGATCGCCTCCAGCTCCTCCTTGCTGTGGTCACGGAACAGGTCTTCGAACAGGCCGTCGAGGCTGGCGCCGTCCTTGATCGCGCCCTTGGCGGTGCGCCCCTCGTAGAGGATCGGCACCGTGGCGCCGTCCTGCTCGGCCTCCTTGATGGTGTAGCGGTCGATGTACTCGCCGAAGATGTCGTGGGTCCGCTTCTTGTCGCCCATGATGATGGGCGTGCCGGTGAAGCCGATGCGGGCGGCGTTGGGCAGGGCGCGCATCATGTTGGCGTGCAGATCGCCGGCCTGGGTGCGGTGGGCCTCGTCCACCAGGATCAGGATGTCCTCGCTGGTATTGAGCACCTCGAAGGGCTCGCTCAGGGTCGGCTTCTTCGGCGTACTGCTCCTGGTCGAGGCACCAGGCTCGGCAGCATCGCGGCGGCCCGTGTCGAGTCCGCCATAGCCACCGCCGCCAGCCTCATCCGGCTCCTGCCCTGCCTCGCTTTCGCCCTCGGCATCCGGGTCGCGGTACTTCTGGATGGTGCCGAATACCAGGCCGGGGCCGTCGCGGCCCAGCAGTTTTTTGAGCTGGGTGGTGTTGCCGGCCTTCTCGACACTCTCGCCGGTGAGCTCGGCGGTGGCGGAGAGCTGGGCCTGCAGGTCCTTGCGGTCGGTGATGACCACCACTTTGAAGCGGCGCAGCGCCGGGTCGGTACGCAGCTTGCGCACCAAGAAGACCATGGAGAGGCTCTTGCCGCTGCCCTGGGTATGCCAGACGATGCCGCCGCGGCGGTCGCTCTCGCCGTCCTGGCGGCGCGTCTTGCCGTTCTTGAGTCGCTCCACGGCCCGGGTGACGCCACGGAACTGCTGGTAGCGGCATACCAGCTTGATGGTCTGGCCGACGATATTCATGAACAGGGTGTAGTGGCGCACGATGTCGAGCAGGTTGGCCCGTGTCAGCATGCCGGCGACCAGGCGCTGCTGGGCGGAGAGGTCCGCCACACCGAGATCGATGGCCACCTCCGCCTCGCGCAGCGGCGCTACCGTCTTCCAGCTCAGGTAGTGGGCGAAGCGGGCACCGATAGTGCCGACGCGGGCCTCGTCGAAGTTGCTGGCCACCAGGAGCTGGCTGGTGGCGAACAGCGCCGGCGCCCCCTCGTGCTCGCCGACCTCGTTCTCCAGGAAGCGCTGGTCGTGGTAACGACGCAGCTGGTCCACCGCTTGGCTGAGGCCCTCCGGCACGGTGCGGCTCTTGCACTCCACCACCACCAACGGGATCCCGTTCACGAACAGCACCAGGTCGGGTATCACGTGTCCCTTGGCCGAATCGTGGCCGGGCGGGCACTTCACCTTGAACTGGTTGACCACGGTGAAGACGTTGTTGGTGGGATCAATCCAGTCGATGTAGCGCAGTACCTGGCCGCGGCCGCCATCCCAGCCCTCGAGCCCCTCCACCGGCAGGCCATTGACCAGCAGATCGGTGGCCAGTTGGTTGGCCTCCAGCACCTTGCTGGCCGGCAGCCGGGTAATGGCCGCCACCGCCTGATCGAGACGGCTGTCATCCAGCCAGGGTTCGCCGTCGCGCAGGTTGATGCGGCGCAGCCGCTCGCGCAGCACAGGCTCCATGACTACCTGGGCGAAGCTCTCGCGGTGGGTCACAGCGGGGTCGTCCACCGAGCCGGCCAGGAACTCCCAGCCCTGGCTCACCAACTGATCGATAAAGGGCTTCTCGACATCCGTGTACTCGGGACTGGCCAAACCGGGGCTCCTTTTGCCAGTGGGTGTGTCGCTATCCCTCGGAGGCTAACGCCGGAGAGCTCATGGCCTCGCCGGTCAGTCGTTCCAGCGCCAGCGCGATCAGGCGGTCCGAGAAGAGCCGCAGCTTGCGCTGACCAGCGAGGTCATCAGGCCATTGCTTCAAGCCTTCCTTGATAGCCTCGACGGTCGGCTCGACATGCTCCTGGCTGATCAGCCAGTCCAGGGTAGTCAGCACTTCCATCCCTAGCGGTGACTGGAAACCGTCGATCAGGGCATCGACCTCCTCAAGTACCTCGGCATAAGGGCGCGCCTCGGCGCTGCGCAGATAGGCGCTGAGGCGCTCGCGCCGCGACTCATCGAACCACACCACTTCCTCGGGCGAGGCATCGTTGATGCGCTTCTCGCTATGCAGGTAGCTGCCGTCCAGGCCATTGAGCAGGTGACGCAGCCGGTCGGAATAGGGGCCGTAGCGGTGGGGCTGGAACTGCAGAACGAGGGGATTCTTCAGACCATGGTCGAGAATACGGCGCTCCATCAGCCAGGCGAGCTTCTGGACCTCCAGCAGCGAACACTCGATGCCCAGCACCCAGTAGCGGCGCACCAGCTCGGCGATCAGCGCCCGCGCCGGCGTCAGCTTCTCGATGCCTGAGCGCTTGGCGACATTCTGATACTCGGCGGTGGGCTCGAAGACCAGCACCCGGACGTTATCCAGCTCACCCAGCACAGCCTCGATACGCGGGCGCACCTTGCCCCAGTCGAGTCCCCCGTTGCCGCAGCCCAGCGGCGGCAGGGCGATGGAGCGAATACCCCTCTCTCGGATCACCCGCTTGAGGTCCTCCAGCCCGGACTCGATCCACTCCATGCGCGTCCTGGCGCGCCAGTGCTGCTTGGTGGGGAAGTTGATGATCCAGCGCGGCCCCAGGAGGGCATCCCTCTCGGTGACGAACATGCGGCCGGTCACCACCTCCTGACTCTTGCAGGCGGCCTCGTAGGCGGCGAAGTTCTCGGGGAAGGCCTCTTTGAACATCAGGGCGATCCCCTTGCCCATCACGCCGACGGTGTTGACGGTGTTGACCAGCGCCTCGACGTCGGCCTCGAGGAGGTTGCCACGGGTGTACTCAATCATCGGAAGAACCAGTTGGGTCGTGTCACCACCTTCAACGGAAGCTGGTTTGCAGCCACCTGTACTTCGACGGCGGCGCGCATCTCGTCAGTATACGTGCCAATGCCCAGCAGTGCCGAGGCCGGAAGGTGGTGATGAATCAGGGCCTCTGCCTGATAGCGATCCGTCTTGTCGGGGTTCTCGAGGTCGCGCTTGAAGTCCTTGGCCTGCAGCAGCGCCCAGGGCACGAAGTCGGCCAGATCCTCCAGCCGGTCGCTGAACTCGGCATTGGCCAGATAGGCATGCCGGTCGCTGAACAGGAAGGGCAGGCCGAGCTCCTGCAGGCGGGGAAGCGAACTCACCAGCACAACGATGTCCTCCCGGAGCTGTTGCTGAACGCCATGGCCGGTCACGATGTTGAAGAGCATCATCGACGCCGGCGTGAAGTAGAACGGGATGTAGTCGCTCAGCACGCCGCCCGGTGGCGCCGGCACCACTCGCCTCGCTCGCTTGTCTATCAGCTCCTGCTTGCCGATGGTGATAAAGCCCGGATCCTGCTCTACTGCCGAACGGCAGTAGAGGCCATGCGCCAGCAGCCACGGCAGGTTGTCGCGGTGCGTGATCCGGAAGATCAGCGCCTTCCGGGGGTTCAGGCTGCGAGAGAGATCGGTCGCCACTGGTCCGGCTCCTTGGTGACGCTTTCCGGGTCGATGCCCTCCACCGGCCGCGTCTCGAAGCGCACCTCGCCGCCGGTCTCCATCAGCATCACCGCCCCCACCGGGAAGGAGCGGGCGATGCTGACCAGCAGGCTCTGCACGTGGTCGTCGTCCCACACCCAGCCGCGCTGGAAGTCGGGGAGCTGGGTCTTGCCGGTGGTGATGTCCTTGAGGAGCTCGGGGAGCGAGCGCTTGGTGCTGTCGAAGGTCGTCATAGCGGTTCCCTGTGCGATGTGATCCTGATGCTGTGATGTTGTTGTAAGAGCCCGGTCTATGCCGGGGTGGTGGCCTGGGCCTGAGCCTGGTCGAGCAGCGGGGTAACGCGGACGCGGCCGGTCAGGAGGTCGTCCATCAGTGCAGTTTTCTCAGATTTGAGCTTTGCTATCGCATACCGTTCTTTACTTATTTTTTTATTCAAACCGAGCAATGCATCAACAACCTTGAACTGCTCCTTCATACTGCTTGGCGCAGCCATATAGACCTTTCTAAGATTGGTGGGGTTGACATTGACTTGATGAACCCCGGGCGTGGCATATCTCTTCACCATATTCTTTGTGCTATTAAGATTAAGCCAAAAATTGAGATACTCCGGACTTAGCTTTTCTTGATCAGGGTTTATTCGAACCAAGTAAGAGGCAAAGCTCACCTTGGGGAGCTGGCCTCGCCATATTCCTGTTCTTCCAACATGGTCTATGCTGTTGGTTCTGTTGAAGAGCACGTCACCATACTGAAGGGTCAGGCCGCTGATTGAAGATGCTGATGAGAACTTGAGGCTTCCAAGAGAGGCTTCTCCATCCTGAAAGTTATTCATCCTAAGCACAGGAACCTCTCCTGAATCACTCAAGCTGGATGAAATCCCATAATCAGCTGTTGGCACAAACCACTTCAGCTGATCACACACCCACTCCCTCGGAATCAACCCCAGCGGCGATTCCTTGTAGAGCTCCGGTGCCTGCTCGGGACTGGGGCGGAGCAGGCCGTTCTCGTCGATGCCGCGGGTCAGCAGGTTGTGGAGCAGGCCCTCCTTGACCTTCTCCAGCTTGGCGATCAGCGCCTCGGTCTTCTGGATCTGGGTGTCGAGGGTGTCGAGGATGCTTGCGATCCAGCTCTGCTCTTCCAGCCTTTTTGGAGCTAAAACTTCAAGCTTGCTGAAAAGAGTTTTATTTACAATTGGGACGACTTGCAAGCCTGCCAGCTTATTTAGGTCGCCTTGCAGTCGGCTAGAGGCGTAGTAAAGGAAGCCGGCATCAACCTTGTCCTCGTCTGGCTGTATAGAGTTGACTTGCTGGTTAAATGATAGCTTTTCCTGGGCTTGCCCTACCTTCCCCAAGATTCCTATGCAAGAAACCAGCACAGCATCTTTATTTGCAGTCCTTGAAAGAAGCTCGCCTTTGCGAGTGAGCTTCTCAGAGCAACTGTCAATCCATCTTCCTCGGCTAAGATCGGAAGGACCTACAAAGGGAAGGTCGCCACCATAGTTAGATGGGTCGCTGGTAGGTGGGGTGTTTCCTGTGCAAATACTGCCCAGCTCGGAAAGACTTGGTTTATACCAACCTTTAGGAAGGCTCTGATAATTCTCAGACATACCCCAGCCCCTCCAGATACTGCTGCAGCTCCCTGGCGGCGGCGTCCCGCTCGGCCTCGATATCGGCCAGCGTCACCCGGTACTTGTCCCACCAGGTCTCGAAGGCGGCGATCACCTGCTGGCGCTGCTGGCGGATATAGCGCTCGAGGATTCCCTTGAGGTCGTTGTGCAGGATGGTGCCCACCAGATCGGCGGCGTCGGGCTCGTAGAGGGCGTCCACGGCGGCGTTGAGGTGCTCCTCGAAGCTGGCCACCTTGGCCTTGTGCTGCTTCTTCACCTGGGTACGCTCGCTCTTCCAGGCCTTGATCTCGGCCGGGGTGGAGGCATCGTCGTCCTCGCCGTTATCGGCTTCCGCCTCATCGCCGTCGTCGCCTTGCGGCTTGGCCTCGGCGGCCTTGATCCGGGCGTCCAGCTCCGCCTTGCGGCCGGCGAGCTCCTCCAGCTCGGCGACGTACTCCTCGAGCAGGAAGTGGACCAGGCGGTGGTCGAGGGGGTTAGCTTTGCTCTGCTCGTCCTCCAGCAGGCTCACGATGGAAGTGCGCCAGGCGTCCACCACACCCAGGCAGCCGCGGGCCTGCAGGGTGCGGAACTCGTTCTTGTTGTCGAACCAGAAGCCCGCGATGATGCCACGTACCGCGAAGCGGTCGAGCATGGCGGTGGGCTCCAGGGCCGCGGTGAAGCTGCCCAGCAACTCGTCGCGCAGCTGGGTGAGGCGACCGCCGTTGCCGGTTAGGCCGGTGATGCTGGCGCCGTGCTCGGCCCACCAGGCCTCGAAGGCGGCCATCACGCTGGCCTCCTTCTGCTGCAGGCCGGCATCGGCCTCGATGGCGGGCTTGAGCTCGCGCTTCTCGCTCAGATGCTCGGCGAAATCCACATAGTCGGGGTCGTTCGCCCTGTGGATAAAGAGCGCCATGGGGTCGAGGCCCTGGGCGTCGAAGAGCGGGCGCCTGGCGTCGATCTCAGCCACCGGCACGCCGCCCTTTAGATGGGCGCGCACGTCCTGTGGCTCGGGCGGTGGGGTGTTGTCGGCGAAGCGGCGAATGTTGAGGTTGTAGTCGTTGTCGCGCAGCTCCGCGAGGGGCACCACCCGGGCGAAGCCGGGCACGTCCTCGAAGGCGTCAAAGGTGCTGGCGATCTTCTCGATGTGCTCCGGCAGCAGGTGGTTCTGGGCGCGGCCCTCGTAGAACTCCCGGTCGGCATTGATGAACAGCACCTTGCCCTGGCGCTCCTCGGGCTTGGCGCTCTTGGCGCGTAGCACCAGGATGCTCGCCGGGATACCGGTGCCGTAGAAGAGGTTGGGGGCCAGGCCGATCACTGCCTCCACCAGGTCGTCCTCGAGCATGCCGGCGCGGATGCGCTTCTCGTCACCGCCGCGGAATAGCACGCCGTGGGGCATGACGGTGGCCAGGCGGCCGTCGGACTTGAGGCAGGCGACCATATGCTGCAGGAACATCAGGTCGGCCTTCTTGGCCCCCTCCGGCACGCTGCCGTAGTGGAAGCGCTCGGGGAAGTGCTGGCTCGGCGTGTAGCCGATGGAGAAGGGCGGATTGGTAAGGATGCGGTCGAAACGCACCAGCTCGCCGCCCTCGACGTGCTGCGGGTCGGTGAGGGTGTCGTCGTTGCGCAGGTCGGCACTGCTCACCCCGTGCAGCAGCATGTTCATCTTGGCGATGGCCCACACCGAGCCGGAGGCCTCCTGGCCGAAGAGGTTGAGCCGGCGCGGGTCGCCGCCTTGCTCCTCGAGATACTCCTTGGCGAGGATCAGCATACCGCCCGAGCCCATGCAGGGGTCGTAGACGCTGTGGCCCTCCTGGGGGTCCATCAGCCGCACCATCATGCGGACCACCGGACGCGGGGTATAGAACTCGCCGCCCTTCTTGCCGGCGGAGTCGGCGAAGTCGCGGATCAGGTACTCGTAGGCGGCGCCCAGCAGGTCGGGGAACTCGAAGTCCTCGTTGCGCAGCCGGTACTCGCTGAAGTGGACTATCAGGTCGCGGAGCTTCTTGTCTGGCAGGGTGGTCGAGCCCACCTTGCGGGTGAAGTCGATGTGCTCGAGCACCCCGGCGAGGCTGGGGTTGTGCTCCTCCAGGCCGGCCAGCGCCTTGTTGAGCGCATTGCCGACGCCCTGGTGGGCCTCCTTAAGCAGGTAGGGCCAGCGCGCCTGCTCGGGCACGTAGAAGGTGGCCTTGTACCAGCTCGGCATCTCGATCACCTGGGCGATGTCGATCTCGCTCTTGCCGGCCTGGGCGAGCTGCGCCCGAACCTCCTCCTGGCGCTGCTCGAAGACGTCCGAGCAGCGCTTCAGGAAGAGCATGCCGAAGATGTACTCCTTGAACTCCGAGGCGTCCATGCGCCCACGCAGGATGTCGGCCGCCTTGAACAGGTGCCGTTCCAGCTGGTTGAGGGTGAGGATCATGTACAGCGGTTCCCTTTGCGATGAGCCGGCCGCAGCAGGCGACCTTGGTGACAGACGACTATCTCACCAAACTTGGGACGGGAAGGCCACGATAGGGTGGCTGTGCGACAATGTTTCGGTAGCCATCACTGGATGAGTGGCGCCCTTTCACTTATTAATGTCGGCAGGTGGACGCGGGCACCAGTGGAGGGTTTCTCCACCAAACAGCCTTCTCGACAGGGTGACGTACAGCAGCGAGACCGCAGCCGCACGACCAATCATTAAAACTATCAAAAACCGCAATTTTGATTACTTTTACCTATAGAGCGACATTCTCAGATCTCCGGATTCTGCTGAACCACCGATGCCTACTAAGCAAAAAAATAGCGGGGGTACCTGTGGGGGTACCAATAAAATAAAAGAATAGAAATAACTGAAAAATCAACTTCTTGTCGATTCTTTTAGCGGGACGCCGCCTCCACCAAACAAGTCGACGAATCAAGCACCTACGGGTGCTTTTTTCGTTTCTAGCCCTCCACAGCCCCATCCAGGCCAGGGCGCTTTCACACCCCCTCCACCTCGACCCCGTGCCGAGCGAGCCAGGGCTCGCCGTTGCGCAGGTTGATCCGGCGCAGCCGCTCGCGCAGCAGGGGCTCCATGACGACCGTCTGCCATGCCTTAGCTCCAAGGTGCGATGAGCGCCTTTGACGGTAGCGAAACCAGCGTCAGGCGAGAAATCTTCTGGGCTTGACCGATGACCTATTGGGTGGGCAGCGCAGTTGGACGATAAGAAAAAAATCAACTGGCCGAAAAATAAAGCACCAATCGGACGATGGACTATCCATCAATTGGACGCTAGTCTTTCCAGCAACTGGACGCTAGCAGAGGCGCGACATGACACCACCCTATCTTCCACGACTGATTCGCGATCGAGTGCTCGAGTCTCTCGCCGATACGCCGGTGGTCTGCCTGTTGGGGCCACGGCAGGTGGGCAAGACAACGCTCGCCCAGCGCATCGACCCCGAACGCGCCTACCTAAATCTGGATGACGGTACGCTGCTGGAAGCGGCTCGGCAGGATCCACTCGGCTTCGTCGAGGGGTTGCCTGAACGCGTCACTCTGGACGAGGTGCAGCGCGCACCGGAGCTGCTGCTGGCCATCAAGTCGATGGTGGATCGGGATCGCCAGCCAGGCCGGTTCCTGCTGACAGGCTCAGCCAACCTGCTGTTGCTTCCCAAGGCACAGGATTCCCTGGCGGGTCGCATGGAGGTCATCTACTTGCATCCGCTGACCGAACAGGAGAAGCGCGTGAGTGCTTCGACCCTGCTCGGCGCGCTGCTGGAGGGTCAGTTAACGCCCAGGATGGTGGCAGACACCACCCCCCTCGCCCCCACGGCAGAGGTGCTCTGCCAAGGCGGCTACCCTGAACCCAACCGCCGGGCGCCCCATCGGGCACGCCAGTGGTATCGCCAGTATCTCCAAGCCATCGTGCAGCGCGACGTGCGGGATATCGCCGCCATTCAGGACGAAGACGGGATGCTGCGGCTGATGGAGCTGTTGGCCTACCGCACTGCCTGCCTGCTCAACGTCAGCAATCTGAGCAAGGAACTGGGAATGGAGCGCGCCACCGTCGCCAAGTACCTTGGCATCCTGGAGCGCCTCTTCCTGATCCAGCAGCTACCTGCCTGGCATCGCAATCACGCCAAACGACTGATCAAGAGCCCCAAGCTGCACCTGGTCGATACCGGCCTTGCCGCGGCACTGGGGCGCCTGGGTCCGGAGCAGTGGCTCACCGAGGCAGAGCGCTTCGGTTCCCTGCTGGAAAGCCATGTGGTCGAGCAGTTGATCGCCCAGGCCTCCTGGGTCGATCAGGAGCTGCGCTTTTCACACTACCGGGACAAGGATCAGGTAGAGGTTGATCTTGTTATCGAGCGGGGTCAGGAGCTCTGGGGGGTTGAAGTCAAGCGCGCTGCCAGCGTCCAAGCCAAGGACGCCGCCGGGCTCGCCAGGCTTGCCGACCAGGCCGGCAAGGGATTCCGCGGGGGCATGCTGCTCTACACCGGCCGCCACTGCCTCAAGCTGCAGGTGCCGGGATGCTTCGCCGTTCCCATCGGCATGCTGTGGGGCGAGGAGCCCGGGAAGACCATCTCCAGCGAGGAAGCGTTACAAGCCTTGGCCGATCAGGGGCAAGACCTAGATATGGGGTACTGAGACGCTTCGTAGTCGTCTACGACGCCATCGACCCGTCATGATGCCCGCGGCAGAATGACCTGTCCTCCCCTGAGCACCCTGGGCTGCGACTTTGGTCGCAGACTTGACGCGAAAACCACTTGATACCAGCCTCAGGGGGCGCCATTATCAGCGCCCACTCGCCTCCCCCCTGCCAGGGTGGTCGAGCGAGGCCAAGACCGGGGTGGCATCGGGTCGGGGGCGCCGAGGCGCTTCACTACCGATAAGACCCTACCACTGTTGACATTTCCCGATCTGGATTCGAACCCCCATGAGCAAAGTCCTGATTATCGGCGCCGGCGGCGTCGGCGGCGTCGTGACCCACAAGTGCGCCCAGCATCCCGAGGTCTTCAGCGAGATCCTGCTGGCCAGCCGCAACGAGGCGAAGTGCAAGGCGATCGCCGCTCAGCTGGATCGCCCGATCCAGACCGCCCGGGTGGACGCCGACAGCGTCGATGAGCTGGTCAAGCTGATCGAGTCGTTCAAGCCCGACGTGCTGATCCACGTGGCCCTGCCCTATCAGGACCTGACCATCATGGAGGCGTGCCTGAAGACCGGCGTGCCCTACCTCGACACCGCCAACTACGAGCACCCCGACGAGGCGAAGTTCGAGTACAAGGAGCAGTGGGCCTTCCAGGACCGCTACAAGGAGGCCGGCAACATGGCCACCCTGGGCTGCGGCTTCGACCCGGGCATGACCAACATCTACTGCGCCTACGCCCAGAAGAACCTGTTCGACGAGATCCACCGCATCGACATCCTGGATGCCAACGGTGGCGACCACGGCTACCCCTTCGCCACCAACTTCAACCCGGAGATCAACATTCGCGAGATCACCGCGAAGGGCCGCTACTGGGAGAAGGGCGAGTGGAAGGAGACCGACCCGCTGGCGGTGAAGCGCACCTTCGACTTCGACGGCATCGGCGAGAAGGACCTCTACCTGCTCTATCACGAGGAGCTCGAGTCCCTCAGCCAGAACATCAAGGGCCTGGAGCGCATCCGCTTCTGGATGACCTTTTCCGACAAGTACATCACCCATCTCAAGGTGCTCGAGAACGTCGGCATGACCAGCATCGAGCCGATCAAGGTGGGCGATACCGAGATCGCCCCGCTGGAGTTCCTCAAGGCGGTGCTTCCCGACCCGGCCTCGCTGGGCCCGCGCACCAAGGGCAAGACCAACATCGGCATCATCGCCGATGGCATCAAGGACGGTAAGCGGCGCAAGGTGCACATCTATAACATCTGCGACCATCAGGAGTGCTACGCCGAGGTGCAGTCCCAGGCGATCTCCTACACCACCGGCGTGCCGGCGGTGACCGGCGCCATGCTGATGCTGGAAGGCATCTGGAAGGGTGACGGCGTGTTCAACGTCGAGCAGCTCGACCCCGACCCCTTCATGGAGCGCATCGGCGAGATGGGCCTGCCCTGGCAGGTGGTCGAGCTCGACCCCGACCACGACCCCCTGGCCTGAGCCATGGCGAACGCACGCGAGCAGAGCCTGGGCTTCAAGTTCGATTTCGACGTTATGGCCTGCCCCTCCCCGGCCTATGTGGTGGACGACGCCCTGCTGCGCCGCAACCTGGAGCGCCTCGGCGAGGTCCAGAAGCGCAGCGGGGCGAAGATCCTGCTGGCCCTGAAGGGCTTCGCCATGTGGGACACCTTTCCGCTGGTACGCCAGTACCTGGTGGGCACCACGGCCAGCGGCCAGGACGAGGCACGCCTGGGCGCCGAGACCTTCGGCGGCGAGGTGCACTGCTACTCGCCGGCTTTCACCGAGGAGGAGATGCGGGTGGTGTTGCGCTACGCCGACCACCTCAGCTTCAACTCGCCTGGCCAGTGGCAACACTTCCGCGAGACGATCGCGGCGGCGCCCCGCCGGGTCTCCTGCGGCCTGCGGGTCAACCCCGAGCACTCCACGGGCGACGTGCCTCTCTACGACCCCTGTGCGCCAGGCTCGCGGCTCGGCACCCGGGCGGCGGACCTGACTTCGGAGGTGATGGAAGGCCTCGAGGGGCTGCACTTCCATACCCTGTGCGAGCAGAACAGCGACGACCTGGAGTCGACCCTGACGGCCTTCGAGGAGCGCTTCGGCCACTACCTCGCCGGCCTGAAGTGGGTCAACTTCGGCGGTGGCCACCATATCACCCGTGACGACTACGACGTCGAGCGGCTGGTGCGGGTGATCCGCGACTTCAAGGCTCGCCATCCGCATCTCGAGGTCTACCTGGAGCCGGGCGAGGCGATCGCCCTGAATACCGGCTACCTGGTATGCACGGTGCTGGATATCGTCGAGAATGACGGCCCCATCGCCATCCTCGACACCTCCGCCACGGCGCATATGCCCGACGTGCTGGAGATGCCCTACCGCCCGCACATCATCGGCGGCGGCGAGCCGAACGAGAAGGGCCACACTTACCGCCTGGGGGGGCAGACCTGCCTGGCCGGCGACGTGATCGGCGACTACTCCTTCGACGCGCCCCTGCAGATCGGCGACCGTCTGGTGTTCACCGACATGGCCCACTACACCATGGTCAAGACCACCACCTTCAACGGCATCCGCCTGCCGTCGATCTGCCGGATCGACGAGGCGAGCCGCGAGGTGCGCACGGTCAGGACCTTCGGCTATGTGGACTATATGCAGCGGCTCAGCTGAGCCTCCCTGCCCTGCCGCCGGCCTCGCGAAGCCCCCTCACGGGGGCTTTTTCGTGGTGGTTCAGGGTGGGCGCGGAACACCTGCCCCTTCACCACTCCCCCCGCGGGCTCTATGGTGAGGAAAAGCCACTGCCACAGGGAGCCCGTGATGCCTGAGATCTACAAGTTCGGCGGCGCCTCGATAAAGGACGCCGAGGCCATCCGCCGCCTCGGCGAGCTGCTGTCCCGCCACGACCTGCACCCTCGCGCCCTGGTCGTCTCGGCGATGGGCAAGACCACCAACGCCCTGGAGGCGCTGCTCGATGCCGCCCGCGGCGACCAGCAGAGCGTCTATCAGGAGCGGCTGGCGGCAATCCGTGACGATCACCTCGGCGTGGCCCAGGCGCTGTTGGGTGCCGACTCCGCCACCGCGGCGAACCTGGAGCGGCTGCTCGAGGCCCTCGACATCGCCCACTGCACCCACCGGGAGGCGCCCTTCGCCTTTCACTACGACCAGACCGTGGGCTTCGGCGAACTGCTCTCCACCACCCTGGTGGCTGCCTGGCTCAACGAGATCGGCCTTCCCACCCGCTGGTGTGACGCCCGGGAGCTGATCATCACCGACGACCGCCACCAGGCCGCCGGAATCGACTGGGGCAAGACCTGCGACCGCCTGCGCTCACTGGCCGCCCGGGAAGAGGCGCTGCTGCTGACCCAGGGCTTTATCGGTGCCACCCCAAACGGCGCCATGACCACCCTGGGGCGGGAAGGCTCCGACTTCAGCGCCGCCATCCTCGCCCACTGCCTGGATGCGCCGGGCCTGACCATCTGGAAGGACGTCACCGGGGTCTTCAACGCCGACCCCGGGCGCTTCGACAACGCCCGCCAGCTCGAGCGCCTGAGCTACGCTGAGGCGGTGGAGCAGAGCTGGCACGGCGCCAAAGTGATCCACCCCCGCACCCTGGCCCCGCTGCAGCGCAAGGCGATCCCGCTCACCGTGCGCTCCTTCCTCGAGCCCGGAGCCACCCCCAGCCGCATCGGCCCGGAGCCCGGCGACGGCGACCGCCAGCCCGCCTGCATCCTGCGCGACGACCAGCGCCTGCTCGACATCAGCCCCGCGGACTTCCGCTTCATGGACGAGGCGTGCCTGGGCGAGGTGCTCGGCCTCCTGGCCCGCCATGGCCTGCACGCCAACTACCTCGCGTGCGAGGCGATGCGCCTGAGGCTGGCCATCAATGACGATGCCGCCAAGTGCGCCGCGCTGCTGGCCGACCTGCGAGGTGACTACCGGGTCGAGTGCCGGGAAGGGCTGACCCTGCTGACCGTGCGCCACCCCGGCGATGGTCTGCTGCAGATGCTGAGCGGCGACATGCCGGTCGTCGCCGAGCAGTGCAGCGCCACCACCGCCCAGCGGCTCTTCCCCTCCGACGCCTGCCCGACTGCCTGGCACCTGCCGGACTAGGCGCGCCGCGTGGCCAGTCGCCGCCCGGCATGATGGCCGGCCCAGGCCGCGCCGAGCCAGGCCACCAGGCTCAGTGCCACATAGCCCAGGGCCGTCACGAAGCGCCCCTGGCTGAGCATCGCCAGGGTCTCGAGGCCGAACAGTGAGAAGGTGGTGAAGCCGCCACAGAAGCCGGCGACCAGGAAGGGCTGCCAGCGTGCCACCCGGCCATGGGCACGGCCCGCGGCGTAGGCGGCGAACAGCGCAATCAGCCCGGAGCCTGCCAGGTTCACCACCAGGGTCGCCCAGGGAAAGTCGGGGGTCGCCAGCCATGCGCCGAGCTGATAGCGCAGCACGCTGCCCAGCCCGCTGCCCAGGCCGACTGCGGCGTAGGCCCGCCAGGCACTCATGCCAGGCCTCCCGTCAGCCAGGCACCCAGAGCCAGGGCGGCGAGCCCGGCGACCAGGGTCATCGCCATGTAGCTAATCGCCGCCGTCTCGCGGCCCTGCTGCCACAGCGCCAACGTCTGCAGGCTGAGCGACGACACCGTGGTGTAGCCACCCAGCAGGCCGATGGCGAGCAGGGACCAGGCGGTGTCCGAGCTCCCCTTGGCGGGGAGGCCGAGTACACCGGCCAGCATCCCCATGGCCAGGGCGCCACTCAGGTTGACCACCAGGGTGCCCCAGGGGAGATGGGCTCCCAGCCGCCGGCCCACGGCGTTGCCGAGAGCCAGGCGCGCCATGCCGCCAAGCCCCCCGCCGAGCAGTACCGACAGCAGTTCCAGCATGCTTGACCGTCTCCCTGAAACGAAAAACGCCACCCGAGGGTGGCGAAAGAGTATCGCATGCTTGCCGCGCCGACGGCAGGAGGCGCCGCCGACAGGACAAAGATGGCACAAAAATCTTACAATGTACAATTCATGTACATGTATGTGCCGTGACAGGCCCCGGGGTCGTGGCCTCACGGTAAAGCCCGTATCATGTCGGCCTGACACCTCATCGCCCCACACGCCAAGAGACGGAGGTCACCGCGTGAACCCCAAGCGAGTCCTACCCCTGATGCTCGGCTGGCTGCTGCTTGTCCTGCTGGCGCTGGCGGGTCCTGCCCAGGCGCAGCAAGAGAGCGGCGGCGGAGAACCGCCAGCCTACTCCACCCTGGCCGACCTGCTCGAGAATGAACAAACCCGCCAGGAGCTGATCGACCAGTTGCGTGGCATGGCCGGCGACGTGGCCGAATCGGCCCCCGCCGAGGAAGCCGCCGCCGAGCCCTCCCTGCCGCGTCAGCTGGCGGAGCTGACCAGCCGCGTCGCCGGCGACATCGGCCAGCAGTTCGACGCCATCGCTTCCGCCATCGGCGGCATGTTCGCCAGTGACCTGGAGAGCACCTTCGACATGGCGGCCTTCACCAGCGCCGCCATCAACCTGGGCCTGGTCATCCTGGCGACCTTCGTGGTGTTCGCTGTCGTCCGTCGCCTGGCTCGGCCGCTGTTCACCGGCATCAGCCAGTGGTCGCTCAACGGCAGCGGGCTGACCCCGATCCTGCGCCTGATCATCTGCGTGGCCCTGGCCGCCGTGGTGGACGTCCTGATCGTGGCCTTCGCCTATCTGGGTGGCAACCTGATCGCCACCTTCGCCATCGGCGAGACCGGTGAACTCTCCACCCGTGCCTCGCTGTTCCTCAACGCCTTCCTGGTGATCGAACTGCTCAAGGCCGGGGTGCGCATGTTGTTTGCCTCCCGCTACGAGGGGCTGCGGCTGCTGCCCATCGGCTCCGACGAGGCCTCCTACTGGAACCGCTGGATCGCCCGGCTGATTGGCCTGGTGGGCTACGGGCTGATGGTGGTGGTGCCTCTGGTCAACGCCTACGTGTCACCGGCAGTAGGCCAGGGCCTGGGCACCCTGATCATGATCGGCGCCTTCCTCTATGCCGTGGTGGTGGTGCTCAAGAATCGCAAGCGCCTGCGCGACGCCATCAACACCAAGGCCAGCCAGGCCACCATGGCGGCCAGCCGGGTCTCGCTGCAGCTGTTCGCACGCACCTGGCACCTGTTCGCCCTGGCCTACTTCGTCATGGTTCTGGTGTTGACCCTGACGCGCCCCGCCGACGCCCTGCCCTACGTGCTCTTCGCCACCCTCAAGACCATCGCCGCGGTGGTGGTGGGGCTGCTGGCCTCCAGCTTCCTGACCCAGACCATCGGCCGGCGCATCCGCCTTTCCGACGACCTGCGCCGCAAGCTGCCGCTGCTCGAGCCACGCCTCAACAGCTACGTGCCCAACGCCCTGCGGGTTATCCGCACGGTGATCGTGGTGCTGGTGGTGATGGTGGTGCTCAACGCCTGGGGCGCCTTTGACCTGGCGGCCTGGTACGCCTCCGAGGCGGGCCGAGGCCTGGTCGGCAAGCTGGTCAGCGTGGCGATGATCCTGGCCATCGCGGTCATGGTCTGGCTGGCGCTGGCCAGCCTGATCGAGCACAAGCTCAACCCCGAGACCGGCGGCGGCGTGCCCTCGGCGCGCGCCCAGACCCTGCTCTCGCTGTTCCGCAATGCCCTGGCCATCGCCCTGATCACCATGACGGCGATGATCGTGCTGGCCGAGATCGGTATCAATATCGGGCCGCTGATCGCCGGTGCCGGTGTGCTGGGCCTGGCCATCGGTTTCGGCGCCCAGAAGCTGGTGCAGGACATCATCACCGGCATCTTCATCCAGGTGGAGAACGCCATGAACACCGGCGACGTGGTCACGGTGGGCGGCGTCACCGGTACCGCCGAGAAGCTCAGTATCCGCTCGGTAGGCATCCGCGACCTCTCCGGCACCTACCACGTGGTGCCCTTCTCCAGCGTGGACACTGTCTCCAACTACATGCGCGAGTTCGGCAACCACGTGGGCGAGTACGGCATCGCCTACCGCGAGAATATCGACGAAGCGATCGAGCAGCTCAAGATGGCCTTCGAGGACCTCAAGGCCAGCGACGAGCATGGCCACAAGCTGCTGGCGCCGCTCGATGTGGCCGGCGTCATCGCCCTGGCCGACAGCTCGGTGAATATCCGGGTGATCATCAAGACCACCCCCGGCGACCAGTGGGCGGTGGGGCGTGCCTACAACCGCCTGGTCAAGCTGCGCTTCGACGAGGCCGGCATCGAGATCCCCTTCCCGCACACCACCCTCTACTTCGGCCAGGACAAGGCCGGCTCGGCACCGCCTGCCAATCTGCGCGTCATGCAGCAGGACTTCACCATCGACGGCAGCCCCGCGGGTCAGCCCAAGTCGGGCAAGCAGATCACAGATGACCGCTATACCCCGAACAAGTCGCGCAAGACGACCAGTACCGGGAGTGGCCAGCAGATCAGCAACCCGGAGCACGAGAAGCCCAGCGGTGACGACGTGGACGAGCCCGACGAGCCCTGAACCCGACGACTCAGCCGCACCAAACAGCGGGGCCGCCTTCGGGCGGCCTCGCTGTTTTTGTTTCTGCCCCGGATACACGAAGGGGGCGCCGAAGCGCCCCCTGGAGTGGTGTGGGTGAGGTGGAGTGTTGGAAAGAATCAGGCTGCCGTCAGGAAGCCTTCTTCGCCTCCTTGCCCTCTCCAAGCACGTCCTTGTCCTCGCTGGGCTGCGGCAGAGAGGGCAACGACTTGTCGAGCAGCTCCACGCTCTGGCGGTAGTAGAGCTGGCTCTTCTGGTGCTCGCCCAGGTTGGCGAAGAGACGCGCCAGCTCGGCACATGCCACACCGCTCGGGCGCTGGCGCTGGCTCGCCTCGAAGTACTCCTGGGCCTTGCCCCAGTAGGCGTTGCGCAGCGCCAAGCGACCCAGGGTGAGCAGCAGGTCCGGATCGTTGGGCCGCTCCTGCAGCCACTTCTCGGCGGTGACCAGCTGACGCGAGGCATCCACGTCGAGCAGGCCGTAGCGCAGCACCAGGCGGCTGTCCCAGTTCTCCTTGAGGGAGTGGCGCAGCAGCCGCTCGGCGATGGGCTCCTGGCCGCCGCGCACCAGCGCCTCGGCGTAGAGCACGATCAGCTCGACATCGCCACGCAGGTGGTCGGGCATATCCGCCCACAGGCTGCGCACCGTCTCGATGTCGCTGCCCTCGCGGGCCTCGCGCACGATCAGCTCGCGGTAGGCACGCCGCTCGAGCTGGTCGCGCTCCTCGCGGGAGATCAGCTGCTGGGCGCCCAGGCGCGGCATCAGGCGGCGCAGGCCATCCCAGTCGCTGACGCTGAGGTAGGCCTGCTTGAGCTGCTTGAGCACCTGGGGGTGGTTGGGCAGCTGGCGGTCGAGGCGGGTCAGGATGGCTAGCGCCTCCTCGTACTGCTGACGGTCGAGCATCAGCTGGGCCTGCATCATGCCCACCGCGGTATCGGCGCCCTCGGTGCTGAGATGGGCCCGCTTGAGCAGGGTATCAGCCTGGTCGAAGCGCCCCTGGTAGTGGGCCGCCAGCGCCGCGGAGAGGTAGTTGACCAGCGGGGTGCTGGAGTCGTCCGCCGCCTTGACCAGCGACTTCTCGGCCTTCTTCCAGCGCCCCTCGGCCAGCGCCACCAGGCCGCGCACGGTGCGCTTCATGGCAGTGCGGTTGCGCGAGCGGCTGTTCCACACCTTGAAGCGCGACACCGGGCGAGACAGGCGCATCAGCAGACGCAGCGCGAAGTGCAGCACCAGGAAGGCCGCCAGCAGCAGCACCAGGCCAAACCAGAAGGAGGTCTGGAAGGAGGTGTCACCCACTCGCACCAGCCAGTAGCCGGGCACCGACATCATCAGCTGCCCGAACAGCGCACCGATGGCCAGGCCCAGGACGATGATCAGTATCAGCTTTCTCATGCCTCATCTCCCTGGCGCGACTCGAAGCGGCGCTCGATGAATTCGGCCAGGGCCTGCTGGGAGCCGCTGATATCGGGCAGCTCGGGACGAACCGCCTCGCCCTTCAGCTCACCCAGCCGCGCGAGGACCGACTGCACGCCGCTGTCATCAGTGTCGTAGTAGCCTTCGATCAGGGTGATCGCCTTCTCCAGGCTGGCCTCGAAGAGCTCCTCCTCTTCCTTGAGCAGGGCCAGCTGGGCCTGCTCGATCACCAGGCGCACGCTCTGGCGCAGGTAGGACTCCTGCTCGGGCGAAATCAGCGCCTCCAGTGCCTCGTCATGCTTGCGAACCGTGACCAGGTCCTTGAGCTCCTGGCCGAAGCTCGACAGCTGCTGCTGCCAGGAGCCGCTGGGCGCCTCCTGCATGCCGGAGCTGGCGGTGATCTCGTCGATGTCCTGGGAGAGCGGACGTCCGGCGATCTGCTCCTGCTGGGCGTTGAGCGCCAGCCACAGGCCGGTGCGATCCACTTGCGGCACCGCCTCCAGGGCGGAGAGCTCGCTGGCGATCTCGCGACGCACCGGCACCAGCGCCGGGTTGTCGGCCTCCTTCAGGCGCGCATCGGCGGTACGCAGCAGCGCCGCGGCTCCCTGAACATCACGCTCCAGCTGCAGGCGCTGGTTGGCCAGGCGCAGCAGGTAGGCGGCCTCGGCGTGCAGCCAGTCGCGCTCGTCGGTCTCCTGCTCGCTTGCAAGCTCGGCCAGCACCCGGTCGAGGGTCTCGTCGACCTCGCCACGGTAGTCGCTGAAGTCGCTCTCGAGGGAGGCCACGGCCTCCTCGAGGGCCGCCTGGCGCTCGCCCTCGGCCTCCTCGAAGCGTGACTGCAGCTGGCTCAGGTCGCTGGCGGTGGCGGACTGGCTGGTCTGGGACTCCAGCTCGGCGATGCGCGCCTGCTGGGCATCCAGCTTCTGCCAGGCCTGCCAGCCGAACAGGCCGGCGGCGATGGCCAGCAGGATGACCAGCACGACCGCCACCATGCCGGCCTTGCCTCCCTTGCCATCGCCGCCACCACCGGCAGGCGTGCCGGACTTGCCACCACTCCCGCCCGGCTGCGACTTGCCGGCCTGGGACGGGGCCGCTTCAGCCTTGTCGGCGGCGGGTTTCGATGACGACGCCCGTGTGTCAGTGGCCTTCTGGTCGGCTTCCTGCTTGCCGCCCGAGGACTGGCCGGCCGTCGACGACTCGGCGGATGTCTGGCTCTGAGCGGGCCTGGTGGCCTCGCTCCTGCCGGTACCGCCGCCCTGGTTGGGCTTGTCATGCCGACGCGAGCGACGTCTGCCGGAGGCGTTGCCTCTGCTCGCCTCGTCTCCCGAGGTCGCCGACTGTGCGCCGTCAGACGCCTTCTGTTCTTCCTGCTCGTGTGGTTGCTTGCTCATCTTGTCGCTAGCCCTTTTCGAGATCGTCTTGATCGACATCGGCTTCCTGCGGGTCACAGGCATCGGCCACGGCCGCCGCCAGCGCCGTCGGGGTGGCGCCACGCGCCACCACGGAGTCGCGAAACCCCAGCTTGCCGGCCAGTGTAGCCAACCGGGCGCTGGAAACGATTAGCGGTTGGTTCAAGGCGGCGCCTGAACACCATCTTGCCAGATATTCGAGGATTTCTCCGCTACTGACCACCAGCGCACGGAAGTCGCCCGCCGCGAGGCAGTCGGCCATGGCCGGCTCGGGGGGCTGGAGGGTGCGTCGGTAGACGGCCAGGCGGGTCACCCGGGCACCGCGCTCGGTGAGCGTCTCGGCCAGCAGAGTGCGTCCGCCTTCGCCGGCCACCAGCAGGATCTTCTCGTCGTGAAGTGTGCGCAGGGAGCCCAGGGTCAGCAGGGCCTCGCTGGTATCCTCGCCGGCAGTCGACGGCGGCACATGGACGCGCACCCCGAGCCGCCCATGCAGGACGGCAGCGGTGGCCGCCCCCACGGCGTAGTAGTCGATGCCCAGTGGCAGCTGGGGCCAGTAGCGGTCCAGCGCCTCGGCGAGGCACTCCGCGGCGAAGGGGCTCACCACCACCACGCGCCGGAAGTGGTCGAAGTCGAGCCAGGCGGCGCGCTGCTCGGGTGTCTCGGGCAATGCCTCGACGCGCATCGCCTCGAGGCGCGCCACCGGTAGCCCGCGCGCCTCGATGGCCGCGGCGAGCACGGCACCGCGCTCACCGGGACGCGTGATCACCACCGGCGGCTGAATATCCATCAGCCGGCGCCGTAGACCTCGGCGAGGATCTCCCCGGCGCCCATCTCCAGCAGCTCCTCGGCGACGCGAATACCCAGCGCCTCGGGCTCATGGATCGAGCCGCGCCCCTCGGCGCGCAGCACCCTGGCACCATCCGGGGTGCCCACCAGGGCGCGCAGCCACAGGGTCTGGCCATCGTTCTCGAATACCGCATGGCCGCCGATGGGCACCTGGCAGCCCCCCTCGAGGCGGGTGTTCATGGCGCGCTCGGCGCGCACCCGGGTGGCGGTATCGGGATCATCCAGCGGCGCCAGCAGGTTGATCAGCTCGGGGTCGTGGAGGCGACACTCGATGCCCAGGGCGCCCTGGCCACAGGCCGGCAGGCACACCTCGGGCGGCAGCTCCTGGGCGATGCGCGCATCCAGCTCCAGGCGACGCAGGCCGGAGGTGGCCAGAATGATGGCATCGAACTCGCCGTCATCGAGTTTGCCCAGCCGGGTCTGGACGTTGCCGCGCAGGCTGAGGATCTCGAGGTCCGGGCGCGCCTCCTTGACCTGCAGGCCGCGGCGCAGGCTGGAGGTGCCCACCCGGGCCCCCTCAGGCAGCTCATCGAAGCTGGCGTAGTGGTTGGAGACGAAGGCGTCGGTGGCCTCGGCGCCGGCCAGGATCACCGAGAGGCCAAGCCCCTCGGGGAAGTGCATGGGCACATCCTTCATGGAGTGAACGGCGATATCGGCGCGGCCGTCGAGCATCGACTCCTCAAGCTCCTTCACGAAGAGCCCCTTGCCGCCCACCTTGGCCAGCGGGGTATCGAGGATCTTGTCACCGCGGGTGGACATGGCCACCAGCTCCACCTCGAGGCCGGGATGGAGGGCCAGCAGGCGATCGCGGACATGTTCGGCCTGCCACATGGCCAGTTGACTCTTGCGCGTGGCGATACGCAGCTTGGTGATGGCTTGCACGAAGTTCTCCCTGTACCGGTTTCCTCGCTGGCGGCGAGCCAGCGCCGACACCCGGTGAAGTTGGCATGCGTGACGCACGGTTGCCCTCATCATAAAGCACGCGGCCAAGGAGGAAAAATCCACGCCCCGGGCGGCCAGGCGCCCCTCGCCTGCCTCGGCGACTCTGGTACACTCCTGCCATGTCGCGCCTGCCGCCGCGAGACCGGCGGCCGCGGGGGGCCCTCGCCCCCAGCCAACCGCAACCCGTCATGCAGGATCCCAAGCCGATGACCTCGAACTCTTCCAGCCCCGGCACCAACCAGTCCTGGGGGGGCCGCTTCAGCGAGCCCACCGACGCCTTCGTCGCCCGCTTCACCGCCTCGGAGGCCTTCGACCGCCGCCTGGCCTTCCACGACATCCAGGGCTCCATCGCCCATGCCACCATGCTGGCCCGGGTCGGCGTGCTCGAGGAGGCCGAGCGCGACGCCATCATCGCGGGGCTCGACGAGGTGCGCGGCGAGATCGAGCGCGGCGAGTTCCCGTGGTCCGTGGAGCTCGAGGACGTGCACATGAACATCGAGGCACGCCTGACCGCGAAGATCGGCATCACCGGCAAGAAGCTGCATACCGGTCGCTCGCGCAACGACCAGGTGGCCACGGATATCCGCCTCTTCCTGCGTGACGAGATCGACCAGGTGGCCATGGAGCTGGCCCGCCTGCGCGAAGGGCTGATCGAGCTCGCCGACCGCGAGGCCGACACCATCATGCCGGGCTTCACCCACTTGCAGACCGCCCAGCCGGTGACCTTCGGCCACCACCTGCTGGCCTGGCAGGAGATGCTGGCCCGGGATCACGAGCGGCTTCTCGACTGCCGCAAGCGGGTCAACGTGATGCCGCTGGGCGCCGCCGCCCTGGCCGGCACCACCTACCCCATCGACCGGCATGTCACCGCCGAGCTGCTGGGCTTCGAGCGCCCCGCCGAGAACAGCCTCGACGCGGTCAGCGATCGTGACTTCGCCATCGAGTTCACCGCCTTCGCCAGCCTGCTGCTGATGCACATGTCGCGGATGAGCGAGGAGCTGGTGCTGTGGACCAGTGCCCAGTTCGACTTCATCGACCTGCCCGACCGCTTCTGCACCGGCTCCTCCATCATGCCGCAGAAGAAGAACCCCGACGTGCCCGAGCTGGTGCGCGGCAAGTCCGGCCGCGTTTACGGCCACCTCATGGGCCTGCTGACCCTGATGAAGTCCCAGCCGCTGGCCTACAACAAGGACAACCAGGAGGACAAGGAGCCGCTGTTCGACGCCGTGGACACGGTCAAGGACTGCCTCAAGGCCTTCGCCGACATGATCCCCGCCATCGAGCCGAAGAAGGCCAGCATGGCCGAGGCGGCCCGCCGCGGCTTCTCCACCGCCACCGACCTGGCCGACTACCTGGTGCGCAAGGGGGTGGCCTTCCGCGACGCCCACGAGATCGTCGGCGAGTCGGTGGCCTTTGGCCTCCGCGAAGGCAAGGACCTCTCCGAGATGACCCTCGACGAGCTCCGGCAGTTCTCCGACACCATCGAGCAGGATGTCTTCGAGGTGCTGACCCTGGAGGGCTCGGTGGCCGCCCGCAACCATATCGGCGGCACCGCCCCGGACCAGGTGCGCGCCGCGGCCCAGCGGGCCCGCGAGGCCCTCGCCGCCCTGGCGGGAGGCGCCTGATGGAGCGTCTGGTTCCCGTCGCCCTGGCCCTGATGCTTGCCCTGGGCCTGGCGCAAGGGCTGGCCGGCTGCGGCCAGAAGGGGCCGCTCTACCTGCCCGACGACGAGCAGGCCGCCGAGCAGTATGGCCCCCGCGATGCCCAGCAGGATGAAGAGCAGAGCGAGCAGGACAGCACGGTGCGGGACGATACCGAACCCCGGGAGGACGAGGAGTAGCCATGGACCACTTCAACTACCACGACGGCGTGCTCTACGGCGAGGAGGTCCCGCTGACCCGCGTCGCCGAGCAGTTCGGCACGCCCTGCTACGTCTACTCCAAGGCCACCCTGGCGCGCCACTTCCGCGCCTACACCGAGGCGCTGGGCGGCCATCCGCACCTCATCTGCTACGCAGTCAAGGCCAACTCCAACCTCGCCGTGCTGGGACTTCTCGCCCGGCTGGGCGCCGGCTTCGATATCGTCTCGGTGGGCGAGCTGGAGCGGGTGCTGGCCGCCGGCGGCGACCCGGCCAGGGTGGTCTTCTCCGGCGTGGCCAAGCAGGAGGCCGAGATGGCCCGGGCGCTGGAGGTGGGCATCAAGTGCTTCAACGTGGAGTCGCGCCCCGAGCTCGAGCGCCTCGACGCCGTGGCCGGTCGACTCGGCAAGGTCGCCCCGGTGTCGCTGCGGGTCAATCCGGACGTCGACGCCGGCACCCACCCCTATATCTCCACCGGGCTCAAGGACAACAAGTTCGGCATCCCGGTGGACGAGGCGCTGGCGGTCTACGAGCTGGCCGCCGCGCTCCCCAACGTGCGCATCACCGGCCTGGACTGCCATATCGGCTCCCAGCTCACCGAGCTCTCGCCCTTCCTGGACGCCCTGGACCGCCTGCTGGTGCTGCTCGAGACCCTGCGCGAGCGCGGCATCGAGGTGGAGCACCTGGACCTGGGCGGCGGCCTCGGCGTGCCCTACCGTGACGAGCATCCGCCGGCGCCCTTCGACTACGCCACCGCCCTGCTCGAGCGGCTCTCGAGCTGGCCCGGCAGCGAGCGCCTGACCCTGCTCTTCGAGCCGGGCCGCTCCATCGCCGCCAATGCCGGGGTGCTGCTGACCCGGGTGGAGTTCCTCAAGCCCGGCGAGACCAAGAACTTCGCCATCGTCGACGCCGCCATGAATGACCTGATCCGTCCCGCGCTCTATCAGGCATGGCAAGCGATCCTGCCGGTGGACACGCGCCGTGCGCGGCAGAGCGCCACCTACGACGTGGTGGGCCCGGTCTGCGAGACCGGTGACTTCCTGGGCAAGGAGCGTGAGCTTGCCATCGCCCCCGGCGACCTGCTGGCGGTGCGCTCCGCCGGGGCCTATGGCTTCGTGATGGCCTCCAACTACAACAGCCGCCCGCGCCCCGCCGAGGTGATGGTGGATGGCGACCAGGCCCACCTGGTGCGTCGTCGCGAACGCCTCGAAGAGCTGTGGGCAGGCGAGTCCCTGCTGCCGGAAGAGCCGCTGCCGGAGGGAGCGCGCTGATGCTGCTGCACTTCACCAAGATGCATGGCCTCGGCAACGACTTCATGATGGTCGACCTGGTGACCCAGCGCGCCCACTTCACCGACGCCCAGGTGCGCCGCCTGGCCGACCGTCGCTTCGGTGTCGGCTTCGACCAGCTGCTGGTGGTCGAGCCGCCCCGGGACCCGGACATGGACTTCCGCTATCGCATCTACAACGCCGACGGCAGCGAGGTGGAGAACTGCGGCAATGGCGCGCGCTGCTTCGCCCGCTTCGTGCGCGACCAGCGCCTGACCCACAAGCGCGAGATCCACGTGGAGACCGCCGGCGGCCCGCTGGTGCTGAAGGTGGAGGACGACGGCCGTATCCGGGTCGACATGGGCGAGCCGCGCTTCGCCCCCGAGGCCCTGCCCTTCACCCCCGAGCCCTTCGAGGCGACCGAGGACCGCGTGCTGCACGCCCTGGACGTCGACGGCGAGCGCCTCGAGGTGGGTGTGGTCTCCATGGGCAACCCCCATGCGGTGCTGCGGGTCGACGACGTCGACACGGCTCCCGTCGACCGTCTGGGGCCGGCCATCGAGGCCCACCCGCGCTTCCCGAGACGCGTCAACGCCGGCTTCATGCAGGTCGTGTCGGCGCACGAGATCCGCCTGCGCGTCTACGAGCGGGGCAGCGGCGAAACCCTGGCCTGCGGCACCGGCGCCTGCGCCGCGGTGGCCAGCGGCATCCGCCAGGGAGTGCTGGAGAGCCCGGTCAAGGTGCATCTGCCGGGGGGCGAGCTGACCATCGAGTGGGCCGGCCCCGGCCACCCCCTGGCCATGACCGGCCCCGCCGAGCGCGTCTTCGATGGCCGCCTGGTGCTTTACTGAGAGAGCTAACCCGATTTCGCGACCCCGCGAGGAGATGGCATGTCACGAGCCGCCCCAGAACCGCGCAAGACCCTCGACCCGGACCGGGTCGCCGAATGGCTGGCCACCCATCCCGACTTCTTCGTCGGCCGCGAAGGCCTGCTGCAGCAGCTCAAGGTGCCCCACCCCGAGGCGCGCGGCGCCACCTCGCTGCTCGAGCGCCTGGTCCACGACCTGAGAACCCGCGCCGAGCAGGCCGAGTGGCGCCTGGAGCAGCTGCTGGAGTCGGCGCGCCACAACGAGGCCCAGTACCGGCGCACCCGTGAGCTGGTGCTGGCGCTGGTGGAGGCCCAGGACCGCGATGCCCTGGGGCAGGCGCTGGCCACCCACCTCGCCGAGCACTTCGCCACGCCCGCGGTGGCGCTGTGGTGCCCGTCCAGCCTCTCCGATGCCGAGCCGCACCCGCCCCAGGCCCCGCGCCAGGTGCTCGACGAGCATGCCGGGTCACGCCTGGCGGCGCTGCTCGACGGCCGCACCAGCCGCTGTACCCGACTGACACCTACCGACTGGAAGCGCCTGCTGCCTCACACCAGCGCACCGCGTCGCTCGGGTTCCTGTGCCATCACCCGGCTGAGCCTGGGCGAGCCGCTGGGGTACCTGGTGCTGGCCAGCCCCGATCCCGACCACTTCCGGGCCAGCATGGACACCCTGTTCACCGAATATGTGGGCGACGTGGTGGCACGGCTGCTGATACGCCTCGGCCCCGAGCATGCCTAGCCCCGAACCGCTCGCCGCCGAGGTGGAGGCCTTCCTGGCCAGGCTCGCGCGCACCGCCAGCCCCGCCACCCTGGACGCCTACCGGCGCGACCTGACCCGCCTGCTCGACTTCCTGGAGGAGCAGGAGGTGACGGCATGGCGCCAGCTGGATGCCGGCCTGATGCGCCGCTTCCTGGGCGGCGAGCGGGCCCGGGGCCTGGCGCCACGCAGCCTGGCCCGGCGTCGCTCGGCCTGCTCGCGCCTGGCCGACCACCTGCTCGCCACGGGCCACCTCGACCACAACCCGGTGGCACTGGTGCGCAGCCCGCGTCAGCCCCGCCACCTGCCACGCCCGGTGGACGTGGATCGCCTGGCGAACTTCCTGGATACGCCCCACGACGGCTCCCCCCTGGCGGTGCGCGACCAGGCGATGCTCGAACTCTTCTACTCCAGCGGCCTGCGCCTGGCGGAGCTGGCGGGGCTCGACCTCGACGACCTGCGCGGCGAGCGGGTACGGGTGCTGGGCAAGGGCGGCAAGCCGCGCCAGGTTCCGGTGGGATCGCGTGCCCGCCAGGCGCTGCAGGCCTGGACCGGTGTGCGCGCGGCCATGGCCGCCCCCGGCGAGACCGCCCTGTTCGTGGGCAAGCGCGGTACCCGGCTGGGTCATCGCGCCATCCAGCAGCGCCTGGCGCTGATCGCCCGGCGCCGCGGGCTCGACGAACACCTCCACCCCCACCGCCTGCGCCACTCCTTCGCCAGTCACCTGCTGGAGTCGAGCCAGGACCTGCGCGCCGTCCAGGAGCTGCTGGGCCACGCCAACCTCTCCACCACCCAGGTCTATACCCACCTCGACTGGCAGCACCTGGCGGCCAGCTACGATGCCGCCCACCCCCGGGCGCGGCGTCGACACAACGACGAGACCCCGACATGAGCCTCGAGGCGATCACCTTCGACCTGGACGACACCCTGTGGGACAACGGCGGCGTGATGACACGCACCGAGCAGGGCCACTACGCCTGGCTCGACGCGGCGCTGGCCGAGCAGGCGGCCGAGGCCTCCAGCGGCCGCTTCGCCGCGCGCTTCCCGCTGGAGGCCTTCGTAGCGCGCCGCCAGGCCCTGGCCACCGCCCATCCGCCACGCCGCGGCGACTTCACCTGGCTGCGCCGACGGGCGCTGGCCGAGCTGCTGGGGGAGTACGGGCTGACGAATGAACACGCCGAACACTGGGCGGACCAGGCCATGGAGCGCTTCATGGCGCTCAGGCACGAGGTGGAACCGCACCCCGAGGTGGAGACGCTGCTCGAGGCGCTGGGACGACGTTACCGGCTGGCCAGCATCACCAACGGCAACGTCGAGGTCACGCGCCTGCCACTGGGCCGCCACTTCCCGGTGGCTGTCGCCGCCGGTGAGCTGCTCGCCCCCAAGCCCGACCCGCGCCCCTTCCTGCTGGCGATGTCACGCCTGGGCGTACACCCCGCGCGAGCACTCCACGTGGGCGACTCCTGGGAGGAGGATGCGCTGCCCGCCCGTCGCCTGGGCATGCGGGCGGCGTGGATCGGCCCAGACGACCGCCCGATGCCCCAGGGCATCCACCGCCTGGCGCATGTGCGCGAGCTGCCGGAGCTGATTCGCTGGCTGGAAGCACGGAGCTGACCCCCGGCAAGGAGCGCCGTGGACGAGCCGAAGAAGGCCGTCCACGGGAAAGCTTCGACCGAAAGTTACGCTTCTGTGGGCCCCAGCAGCCAGGCGTCGAGGCGCGCCTCTAGCTCCTCGATACCCTGGCCCTTGAGCGACGAGAAGAGCTGGATGCTCACCAGGTCCTCCCACTCGCGCAGCCGCGAACGCACCTGCTGCAGGGCGCTCGCCGCGGGGCCGCGCTTGAGCTTGTCGGCCTTGGTCAGCAGGATATGCACCGGCATCTCCTGGGCATCGGCCCAGCCGAGCATGGTCTGGTCGAACTCGGATAGCGGGTGGCGCACATCCATCACCAGCACCAGGCCCTTGAGCGAGGCGCGGCGCTGCAAGTAGTCGGAGAGGTGGCGCTGCCACTCCAGCTTGACCGACTCGGGCACCTTGGCGTATCCATAGCCGGGCAGGTCCACCAGGCGCCGGTCGAGGTTGTCACCCAGCGAGAAGAAGTTGATCAGCTGAGTCCGCCCAGGCGTCTTGGAGATCCGCGCCAGCGCATTCTGTCGGGTCAAGGTATTGATTGCGCTTGATTTTCCCGCATTCGAGCGGCCGGCGAAGGCCACCTCGGCACCGTCGTCCACCGGGCACTTGGCCAGGGTCGGAGCGCTGATAAGGAAGCGGGCGGTCTGGTAGTTGAGTCGCGCCATGGGCAAGAATTCCTGACATTGATCAAGGGCCTGGCGGCTTGCATTCCCGCCGGCGGGGTGATTCGGTATAATACAGTGTCTTTTGTCTGCGACCCGGGGCACGCTAGTGTACCACCGCGCCCACGACGTCCGCGATTGGCCCGCTCGATAACCCATAGGCTGGCCGGCGTCGCGATCCGGGCGACACCCAGGGTACGTACCGGTCAACAACGTAACGGCATAGTGGATTAGCGATGAGAAAGTTACTGGCAAGCCTGGCAATCACCATGGGCGCCGTCGGCGCCGCCCACGCAGACCTCGAGGCCGATGCCGATGCGGCAGCCGGTCGCGACAAGGCCGCCGCCTGTGCGGCATGTCACGGCCAGGAGGGCATCAGTCCCACCGGCGCCTTCCCCAACCTGGCGGGTCAGCAGGCCTCCTACCTGGCCAAGCAGATCATGGACATCCGCGACGGCAACCGCGTGGTGCCGGAGATGGTCGGCCAGGTCGACAACTTCTCCGACCAGGATGCCTGGGACGTGGCCAAGTTCTATGCCGACAAGGACGCGGCCCTGGGCCAGGCGGATCCCGACGAGCTGCTGGTCGAGCGCGGTCGCGAACTCTACCGTGCCGGCGACATGGCCAAGGGCATCCCGGCCTGCGCCGCCTGCCATACGCCGACCGGCCAGGGCATCGGCACCGCCGTCTATCCGGCGCTCTCCGGCCAGCATCCCGAGTATACCCTGACCACCCTGCAGGACTTCGCCGCCGGCGAACGCGCCAATGATCCGGCCAATATCATGCGCGACATCGCCGCCAAGATGAGCGATGCCGACATGGAGGCCGTGGCCAACTACGTGCTGGGCCTGCACTGAGGCCGTCTCGGTCAGCGCACCTGCACACAGTCGGGGCGGCCTTCGGGCCGCCCCTGGCGTATTTGCTGTAGCGTGCGCGGGGAACCCGAGCCCGATGACACGCTCAAAGGCAGCGACACCCGGCCCGCCGGGACGCGATTCATCCCAAGGAGAGAGATGCCCATGTTGAAACCCCTGATGCTCGTGCTCGCCGGCCTCGCCCTGCCGGGCCTGGCCTCGGCCCAGAACCTGGTCGAGGGTGAGCACTACGAGGTGCTGCCCGAGCCGGTGGAGACCCGCGTGGACGAGGGCCAGATCGAGGTCACCGAGGCCTTCTGGTATGGCTGCCCCCACTGCTACAACCTCGAGGAGCCGCTCAACGCCTGGGTCGCCGAGCTTCCCGACGACGTCAGCTTCCAGCGTATGCCGGCCACCATGGGCGGCGACTGGAACCAGCACGCCCTGGCCTTCTACGCCGCCGAGGAGCTGGGCATCCTCGACGCCATCCATGACGACTTCTTCCACGCCATTCACGAGGAGGGCCGCAGCCTGACCGGGAATGCCGAGATCGCCGAGTTCTTCAGCGACTACGGCGTGAGCGAGGAGGAGGCACAGCAGGCGCTGGGCTCCTTCGCGGTGAAGAGCCAGGTCAACCAGGCCAATTCCCGCATGCGCAAGATGCGCCTGATGGGCGTCCCGGCGCTGATCGTCGATGGCCGCTATCTGGTCAGCCCGAGCAGCGCCGGCAGCCTGGCCAACATGCCACAGATCGCCGAGGCCCTGGTCGGGAAGGTCCGCGAGGAGCGTGAAGACTGAGATGTCCCACCTGGCCGAGGCAAGGATGCCGCCCCTTGAGGGCGGCCATCTCAAGCTGCTCACCTTCAACCTGCAGGTGGGCATCCAGACGTCGGCCTATCATCACTACCTGACCCGTAGCTGGCAGCACCTGCTGCCTCATCCCCGGCGACAACACCGCCTGGACATGGTCAGCGAGGTGCTGGGGCGCTTCGACATCGTCGGCCTCCAGGAGGCCGACGGTGGCAGCTTCCGCTCCAGCCACGTCAACCAGGTGGAGTACCTCGCCACCCATGGCGGCTTCCCCCATCACTTCCAGCAGCTCAATCGCAATCTGGGCCGCATCGCCCAGCACAGCAACGGCCTGCTGTCGCGACTCCCTCCCGCCCGCATCGAGGAGCACCAGCTCCCCGGCACGCTACCCGGACGCGGCGCCATCCACGCCCGCTTCGGCGAGGGCCCCGACGCGCTACACCTGTTCGTCGCCCACCTGGCGCTGAGCCACCGAGGCCGGGTACGCCAGCTCGACTACCTCTCCGAGATCATCCAGCCGTTGCGCCATGTGGTGGTGATGGGCGACCTCAACTGTACCCCGGAGCAGCTCCACGGCCACCAGCGCTTCAGCGCCGCGCTGCCGCTGCACCCGGTACGGCCGCCACTCAGCTATCCCTCCTGGCAGCCACGCCGTGCCCTGGACCATATCCTGCTCTCCAATTCCCTGGAGGCCGACGAGGTCCGCGTGCTCGACCACCTGTTCTCCGACCACCTGCCGATTGCCGTGGATATTCGCCTGCCGGCGGCTTGCCTGAAGGCCCTCACCCCACGCCTCAAGGACCACCAGGAGTGACCGCGTTGGCCGCGGATAGGTGACGCTGGCCGGGGAATCGGCGAAGATGCGCCTCCGGATCAACTGGCAGCGGAGGAGATATGCCCCACCCTCGCCACCTGGGCCTGCTGAGGGGCCTCGACGCCGTGACCGACCTTGTCGGCCGCGCCACCGCCTGGCTGGTACTCGCCATGATGGCGGTGCAGTTCGCCATCGTGGTGATGCGTTACATCTTCGGCGTCCACAGCATCGCCCTGCAGGAGTCGGTGATGTACATGCACGCCATGGTGTTCATGCTCGGGGCCGCCTGGACCCTGCGCCATGACGCCCATGTGCGCGTCGATATCTTCTATCGCAAGCGCTCGCCTCGGGGTCGCGCCGCCACCGACCTGTTCGGCACCCTCTTCCTGCTGCTTCCGGTGACCCTGTATATCCTGCTCGGCAGCCTCGGCTATGTCGGCAGCAGCTGGGCGATCCTCGAGCGCTCTCCGGATGGGGGCATCCCCGCGGTGTTCCTGCTCAAGAGCCTGATCCTGGTGATGGCTGCGCTGCTGCTGCTGCAGGGCATCGCCCAGCTGATCCGCCAGACGCTGATCCTCAAGGGCCGCCTCTCCTCCGAATCGTCGACCCACGAGGAGAAGCTGTGATGCTGGCCACGCTGCTCGAACTGATGCCCCTGGTGCTCTTCGCCACCATCTGCGGCGTGCTGATGCTGGGCTATCCGGTGGCACTGTCGCTGGCGGGCACCGCCCTGATCTTCGCCGGTCTGGGCTTCGCGCTTACCCATCTGGGGGTTCCCGTTCCCTTCGAGGCGGGCTACCTCAGCGCCATGCCCAACCGCCTCTACGGCATCATGACCAACCAGACCCTGCTGGCAGTGCCGCTGTTCGTGCTGATGGGGGTGCTGCTGGAGAAGTCGCGGGTCGCCGAGACCCTGCTCGACGCCATGGCCCTGGCCTTCGGCTCGCTGCGCGGCGGGCTGGGCATCGCCGTGGTGATGGTCGGCATGCTGCTCGCGGCCTCCACCGGCATCGTCGGCGCCACCGTGGTGACCATGGGTCTGCTGTCGCTGCCCACCATGCTCAAACGCGGCTACTCCGCCTCGCTGGCCACCGGCACCATCTGCGCCACTGGTACCCTGGGCCAGATCATCCCGCCCTCCATCGCCCTGGTACTGCTCGGCGACGTGCTCTCCAACGCCTACCAGCAGGCCCAGCTGGCGATGGGCGTATGGAGCCCCAGGACCCTCTCGGTGGGAGACCTCTTCATCGGTGCGCTCGTCCCCGGCGTGCTGCTGGTGGCCGCCTATATCGTCTACGTGATCCTGACTGCCTGGCTGCGCCCCAGCGTGGCACCGCCGGTGGACCGACAGGCACTGATGGAGGAGCTCGGCCACAGCGGCAGCCTCTGGCCCCTGCTGCTCAAGGGGCTGCTGCCGCCGGTGCTGCTGATCGTGGCCGTGCTGGGCTCGATCCTCGGCGGCTTCGCCACGCCTACCGAGGCCTCGGCGGTGGGCGCCGCCGGCGCCTTCCTGCTGGCCCTGACCAACCGCCGTCTGAACCTTCGCATGCTGCGCGAGGTGGTCCACTCCACCGCCCAGGTCACCAGCATGGTGTTCCTGATCCTGATCGGCGCCGCGCTCTTCTCGCTGGTGTTCCGCGCCTTCGGTGGCGAGGAGCTGGTCATCGAGCTGTTCGAGGCGCTGCCCGGCGGCGTGGTGGGCGCCACCCTGGTGGTGATGCTGGTGATCTTCCTGCTCGGCTTCATCCTCGACTTCATCGAGATCACCTTCGTGGTGGTGCCCATCGTCGGGCCGGTGCTGCTGGCCATGGGGCTCGACCCCATCTGGCTGGGGATCATGATCGCTGTGAACCTGCAGACCTCGTTCCTGACACCGCCCTTCGGCTTCGCGCTCTTCTACCTGCGTGGGGTGACGCCAGAATCGGTACCCACCTCGGCGATCTACCGCGGGGTGCTGCCCTTCATCCTGATCCAGCTCGGCATGCTGGGGGCGCTGGCGCTGTTCCCGGGACTGGCCACCTGGCTGCCCGGGGTGCTCTAGCCACGCGCGGCGAGCTACTGGCAGAGCGGCGCCAGCCACGCCTCGGCGAGCCACAGCACCAGCGCATAGCGCGCCGCCTTGGCCACGCCGATCAGCAGGATGGCCCGCCACCACGGAAGCCGGAAGAGGCCGGCCAGCACGGTGAGCGGGTCGCCCACCACCGGCACCCAGGAGGCCAGCAGGCTCCACTCGCCGAAGCGGAGGTACCAGCGCTCGGCCCGCGCCAGGCTCGCCGGCGAGGCGGGAAACCAGCGACGCCCCTGGAAATGGCGCGCATAGCGGCCCAGGGCCACGTTGACCAGGCTGCCCAGGGTGTTGCCGGCGGTGGCCACCGCCCACAGGGCCAGGGCGGGCTGTTCCAGACACCATAGCCGGGCCAGCCATACCTCGGAGCCTCCGGGCAGCAGGGTGGCGCTGGCCAGGGCCACCAGGAAGAGACTCAGCATGGCAGCACCCTCCGCCCCTGCAGTAGGCTGATGCAGTTCCGTTGATTACATGAAGACATGACCGCGATGACCCTCCCCGACACGATTCCCAACGCCCTGACCATCGCCGGCTCAGACCCAAGCGGCGGCGCCGGCATCCAGGCCGACCTCAAGACCTTCTCGGCACTGGGCGCCTATGCTACCAGCGTGATCACCGCGCTGACCGCCCAGAACACCCGTGGCGTGGCCGGGGTACACCCGGTGCCCGCCGACTTCATCGCCGTCCAGCTCGAGACCCTGCTCGCGGACGTGCGCATCGATGCCGTCAAGATCGGCATGGTCGCCAGCCGCGAAGTGGCCGAGGTGATCCGCGACGCCCTGGCGCGACGCCGGCCGCGCTGGGTGGTGCTTGACCCGGTGATGGTGGCCAAGAGCGGCGATATCCTGGTGGACGACGCCGGCATCCGCGCGGTACGCGAGGTGCTGGTGCCGCTGGCCGACCTGGTGACCCCCAACCTGCCCGAGGCGGCGGTGCTGCTGGACACCCCGGCGCCGACCGACCGCGCCGGCATGCTGGCGATGGCCCCGGCGCTGCGTGAGCTGGGCGCCGGGGCCACCCTGCTCAAGGGCGGCCACCTGCACGGCGAGGCGTGCCCCGACCTGCTGATCACCGCCGAGGCGACCACCTGGGTCGAGGGGGCGCGGGTCGACACCGCCAACCTCCACGGTACCGGCTGCACCCTCTCCTCGGCGATCGCCGCACGCCTCGCCCGGGGCGATGCCCTCGAGGAGGCGGTGGCCGCGGCCAAGCACTGGCTGGGGGCGGCGCTGGCCGCCAGCCGGCGGCTGGATGTGGGGCACGGCCACGGGCCGGTACACCACTTCCACGCCTGGTGGTAGTGGCCTTTCGCGCATCTCGCCTTGCAGGCCCGGCCGGCGCCTCCCATGCTGAAGGTCTACACCGCCGTGGCGCCACGCCAAGGAGCCGTCATGACCCCGACCCTGCTGTTTGCCTGCGACCTCTCGGCCGAGAACCGCGCCGCCTTCGCCAGGGCGGTGCGCCTGGCCGGTGAACAGGGTGCCCGTCTCGACGTCATCCATGTCCTCGACCCCTACCTGCCACGCCGCGTGCTCCACGATCTGGAGGAGGCCGTGGTGGCCGACATGCAGGCCACCCTCACCGATATCCGCGAGGACTACGCCCTGCCCGAGCCGCGGGTGCTGATGCAGACGGTCACCGGCTCCCCCTATGCCGAGATCATCCGCGAGGCCCACGAACGCGAGGTGGACATGATCGTGCTGGGGGCCCACCGCAAGCGCGGCCAGCCCGATCTGGTGGCCGGCACCACCCTGGCCCGGGTGCTGCGCAGCGCTCCCTGCCCGGTACTCTCGGTGAGCCACACCGCCAGCCAGGGCTGGGAAGAGATCCTGCTGCCCATGGACTTCTCGCTCACCTCACGCCACACCCTGCGCGAGACCCTGCGCCGCTTTCCCGACACCCGCCTGACCCTGCTCCACGCCTGGGATATCCCCGGTGAGCGCGAGCTCGGCTCCCGCGGCGACTTCGCCCGCTGGCGCGACCGCGAGGTGGCACGCCTGCAGAGCCAGCTGGAGACCGAGGGGGAACGCCTGATGGCCGAGCTCGACGACGTGCCCGAGGTGGAACTGGTGCTGGAGCAGGGCGCGACCCTGGAGGTGCTGATGAACCGCCTGCGTCGCCAGCCGCCCGACCTGCTGGCGCTGGGCAGCCGCGGCCAGCTGGGTCGCCACAGCCAGATCACCGAGTCGCTGCTGGCCGAGCCCCACTGCGACATCATGCTGTGTCGTGCCTGGTAGCGAGCAAATAAATAGACAGAACTTGTACATGGTGGCATTGTCTGCACAGGAAGATCCCCTTCCCCTGGAGGCACTGCCATGCATCTGTTTCCCCTTATTTCCCTGCTGGCGCTCCTGCTGCTTGCCCCCACGGCCAGCGCCCAGGCCAGCGAGCGCGTGGAGGTCAACGGCGCCCGCTTCACCACCCAGCTCGAGGTCGACGGCCAGCCCTTCCATCTGGTCGGCCACGGCCTGTTCCGTTACATGATCTGGGACGCCTATGCCGGGGCCTACTACCAGGCGCCGGAGAGCCGGACGCCCGCCCCCCTGGACGAGATCCCGCGGCGCCTGGAGCTGGAGTACTTCCACGCCATCGAGGCCGACGACTTCGCCGGCGTCACCCGCGACCGGGTCCGCGAGAACCTCGGCGAGGCCGGCTACCGCGAGCTGCTGGCGGGGCTCAACGCCTTCACCCGCGCCTACCGCAGCGTCGAGCCCGGTGACCGCTATGCCCTGACCTGGAGTGACGAGGAACTCAGCCTGGCACTGAACGACGAGGAGCTCTACCGGGGCGGAGACCCGGCCCTGGCCGAGGCACTCTTCGCCATCTGGCTGGGTGCGTCGCCGCTCAAGGAGAACTTCCGTGACGCCCTGCTGGGGCGCGGCTGAGCCTCGCCGCGTGCTACCCTGCGCGCGTTCGAGATCGTCGGGAGACTCAGGATGAAGGCGTTGATCCAGCGCGTGACCCGCGCCAGCGTGGAGGTAGAGGGACGCACCGTGGGCGCCATCGACCACGGCCTGCTGGCCCTGGTCGGGGTAGAGAAGGGCGACGACGAGGCCGCCGTGGAGCGCCTGCTGCACAAGCTGCTGCACTACCGCGTGTTCAGCGATGCCGATGGCAAGATGAACCTCAATCTGCAGCAGGTGGATGGCGGCCTGCTACTGGTCTCCCAGTTCACCCTGGCCGCGGATACCCGCAAGGGGCTGCGGCCCAGCTTCTCCAGCGCCGCGCCGCCCGCCGAGGGCGACCGCCTCTTCCACCTGCTGCTGGCGCGCGCCGAGGCGGCCTGGCCCAAGGTTGCCAGCGGCGAGTTCGCCGCCGACATGCAGGTCGCGCTGGTCAACGACGGTCCGGTGACCTTCCTGCTGGAAAGCTAGCCGCCCAATTCGGCCTGCATCGCCTCGAGGGCCTCCTCGGCGGCGAGCCACTCCGCCTCCAGGTCGTCGAGACGCGACTTGAGCTCGCCCTGGCGGGCTAGTGTCGTGGTGAGCTCCTCCTTGCGGGCGGAATCGGTGTAGAGCTCGGCATCACCCAGCAGCGCTTCCACCTCGGCGAGTTGTGACTGGACCTTGTCCATGGTCTGCTCGACGCGGTCGCGCTGCTTCTTCAGCGGGCGCAGCTTCTCGCGCTGCTCGGCGGCGGCACGACGCGACGCCTTGCGATCCTCCTTCGGCGCGCCCTCCTCGACCTGGCGTTCCTCCTTGTCGCCGCGGGCCTCGCGCCGCTCGCCCTCCAGGCGCGCCTTGAGCCACAGGCGATAGTCCTCCAGGTCGCCATCGAAGGGCTCCACCCGATGGTCGGCCACCCGCCAGAACTCGTCCACGCTGGCGCGCAGCAGGTGGCGGTCGTGGGAGACGATGATCACCGTGCCCTCGAAGCCCGCCAGGGCCTCGGTCAGCGCCTCGCGCATCTCGAGATCCAGATGATTGGTGGGCTCGTCGAGCAGCAGCAGGTTGGGCTTCTGCCAGGCCACCAGGGCCAGCGCCAGACGCGCCTTCTCGCCCCCCGAGAAGCGCCCCACCTCGCCGAACACATCGTTGCCCGGGAAGCCGAAGCCGCCCAGGAAGTTGCGGATCTCCTGGTCGCTGGCGGTGGGCGAGAGACGCTGCACATGCATGAAGGGGGTGGAGGCGAGATCCAGCCCCTCGAGCTGGTGCTGGGCGAAGTAGCCGACTTTGAGGTGCTCGCCGGCCACCCGCTTGCCGGCGAGCAGCGGCAGTTCACCGATCAGAGACTTGATCAGGGTCGACTTGCCGGCGCCGTTGGGACCCAACAGGCCGATACGCTGCCCGGGCAGCAGCGTCAGCCTGACGTTGTCGAGCTGTACCGACTCATGGCCCGCCTCGTCGCGATAGCCCAGCCGCGCCTCGTCCAGCACCAGCAGCGGGTGGGAGGTCTTCTCCGCGGCGGGCAGGGTGAAGTGAAAGGGCGAGTCGGCGTGAGCCACGGCGATATCGCCCATGCGCTCGAGCATCTTCAGACGGCTCTGGGCGGCGCGCGCCTTGGTGGCCTTGGCACGGAAGCGCGCCACGAAGCGCTCGATCTCCTCGCGTCGCGCCTGCTGCTTGGCGGCCTCGGCCTGCTGCAGGGCCAGCTTCTCGGCCCGGGTGCGCTCGAAGGTGGTGTAGTTGCCGCGATAGAGCACCAGCGAGCGGCGATCGAAGTGCACGATGCAGTCGCACACCGCATCCAGGAAGTCACGGTCGTGGGAGATCAGCAGCAGCGTGCCGGGATAGCGCGTCAGCCACTGCTCCAGCCACAGCAGGGCGTCGAGGTCGAGGTGGTTGGTGGGCTCGTCGAGCAGCAGCAGATCGGAGGGCATGAACAAGGTGCGTGCCAGGTTGACGCGCATCCGCCAGCCGCCGGAGAAGGATGCCAGGGGGCGATCGAGGTCGGCCTGCGAAAAGCCCAGGCCCACCAGCAGCTGGGCGGCCCTGGCCGGGGCGCTGTAGCCGTCCAGCGCCTCGATGACACCGTGCAGCTCCGCCTCGCGATGGTCGTCGCCCGCCTCCCTGGCGGCCTCCAGGGCCGCCTCGGCCCGACGCAGCTCGGCATGGCCGTCAAGGACGTGATCGAGCAACGAGCGGTCCAGCGCCTCCACCTCCTGGGCCATATGGGCGATGCGCTGGCCGCCACTCATCTCGACCTCGCCACGATCCGGTGCCAGCTCGCCGAGCAGCAGCTTGAACAGGCTCGACTTGCCGGCCCCGTTGGGGCCGACGATGCCCGCCTTGTGACCGGCGTGCAGGGTGAGGTCGGCGCCCTCCAGCAGGGCCTGGGTGCCGCGTTGCAGGGAAACTTGGCGCAGTGCGATCATGCGGGCTCCACGAGGGTGCGGCCGCCGCTCGACGCGGCGACGAAAAAACCATGACCGACGATTCTACCGAAATGCTGGCCACCTTGCGGTGCCGACTCGCCGAGTCGCCGCTCTGGCCCTTCGCCCTGGCGCTCTATGCACGCCCGGGCGTCGAGGCCGCCTGCCTGCAACTGCAGGATGAGGCCGGCGTCGACGTCTGCGAGCTGCTGTGGCGCTGCTGGCTGCTGCACCATGGTGCCATCCCGGAGCCGGGCAGCGAGACGGCCCTCGCGAAGGTGCGCCGCTGGCAGCGCGAGGTCACCACTCCGCTGCGCCGGCTGCGCCGCGAACTCAAGGCCGCCGCCGCCGAGCACCATGGCGTGGCCCAGCTGCGCGAGACTCTCAAGCGGGCCGAGCTGCAGGCCGAGCGCGAGACGCTCGCACGCCTGCAAGCCGTGGCGATGACCGGGCCGCTGCGCCCGCTCGCTGCAGGCGACCCGGCGCCGCAGGAACTTCTTTCGAATGTCCTGCAACTGAAGAAAAAAGCCCATCTTTCAACGCTCAATAGCCTGATGATGCGCCTTGACCCTCCCCTGGGCCCACGCTAGCCTGAAAATCAGCCGTGTGAATGTGAATTCACCAGATGCCGCGTGGCGAGCGCTTGCGCCGCCCCGGGCAAAACCTGCAGAGGGACCACAAGAATGAAGTCACACAAGCTGTTGACCACCGCCGGTATCGGCGCACTGATGTTCGGTATGACCTCCGCGGCCATGGCGGACAACTGGCGCTACGCCCACGAGGAGTACGAAGGCGACGTGCAGGACGTCTTCGCCGTGGCCTTCAAGGAGTATGTCGAGGAGAACTCCGACCACAGCGTGCAGATCTACCGCTTCGGTGAGCTGGGCGAATCCGACGACATCATGGAGCAGACCCAGAACGGCATCCTGCAGTTCGTCAACCAGTCGCCGGGCTTCACCGGCTCGCTGATCCCGTCGGCACAGATCTTCTTCATCCCCTATCTGCTGCCCACCGACATGGAGACGGTGCTCGAGTTCTTCGACGAGAGCAAGGCCATCAACGAGATGTTCCCGGAGCTCTACGCCGAGCAGGGCCTGGAGCTGCTCAAGATGTATCCCGAGGGCGAGATGGTGATCACCACCGACGAGCCCATCGAATCCGTGGATGACTTCCAGAACAAGAAGATCCGCGTGATGACCAACCCGCTGCTCTCCGAGACCTACAACGCCTTCGGCGCGACGCCCACACCGCTGCCCTGGGGCGAGGTCTACGGCGGCCTGCAGACCGGCATCCTCGACGGCCAGGAGAACCCGATCTTCTGGATCGAGTCCGGCGGCCTCTACGAGGTCTCCCCGCACCTGACCTTCACCGGCCACGGCTGGTTCACCACCGCCATGATGGCCAACCAGGACTTCTTCGAGGGTCTCTCCGACGAAGACAAGGAACTGGTACGCGAAGCCTCCGGTGCGGCCTACGACCACACCATCGAGCATATCCAGGGCCTGGCCGAGGAGTCGCTCAACAAGATCACGGAAGCCTGCGACAACTGCACCGTCACTCGCCTGGATGACGAGCAGATCGCCAAGCTCAAGGAACAGGCACCGCAGGTCGAGGAGAAGTTCGTCGAGATGGCCGGCGACCAGGGCGCTGAACTGCTCGAGCAGTTCAAGGCCGACCTCGAGGCTGTCACCTCCAACGAGGAGTAATCCGCTTCCCGTCGTAATGACAGGGGGTGGCCCAGGCGGGTCACCCCCTTGTTCGTTGCGTGCACCCAGCGTTGACCCTCAGACCACACTAGGGGGCTCACGGGCCGTATCCTGACAGTCGAGTACCGTCTCATATCCACTGCATGCTGAAGGGAGTGCAGCCATGACAGATGAAGAAGCCGAAAAAGCCTATCGCTCGGGCCTGCCCGGCCCGCTGGGCGTCATCGATACCCTGATAAGCAAGCTGGAGGCGGTGCTGCTGGCCATGGGCGTGCTGCTGATGGCCATCAACACCATCGCCAACGTCATCGCCCGCTTCGTGATCGGCGACAGCATCTTCTTTACCGGCGAGATCAACCGCATCCTGATCATCATGATCACCTTCGCCGGCATCGGCTATGCGGCGCGCCACGGCCGGCATATCCGCATGTCGGCCATCTACGATGCACTGCCGGTGGGTGGCCGCCGCGCCCTGATGATCTTCATCGCCCTGTTCACCTCGCTTGTGATGTTCTTCCTGCTCTACTACTCGCTCATCTATATCCTCGACCTCCAGTCCAAGGGTCGGGTGCTGCCGGCGCTAGGCTTTCCGATCTGGCTGATCTATGTCTGGGCGCCACTGGGCTTTTTGATCACCGGCATCCAGTACCTGCTCACCGCCATCAAGAACATGACCTCAAGGGATGTCTACCTGTCGACCGGCGTGGTCGATGGCTACAAGGACACGGAAACGGAAGTCTGACGCAGGGCGCTACGCTCGGGGGAACGCACTATGACCACAATAATGGTTTGCACCATGATCGGACTGCTGCTGCTGGGCTTTCCGATGATGATCCCGCTGATCACCGCCGCGGTGATCGGCTTCTTCATGATGTTCAACGGCCTGGGGCAGATGGATACCCTGATCCAGCAGATGATGGCCGGCATCCGGCCCGCCTCGCTGATCGCGGTGCCGATGTTCATCCTCGCCGCCGACATCATGACCCGCGGCCAGTCGGCCGACCGCCTGATCGCCATGGTGATGTCCTTCATCGGCCATATAAAGGGCGGCCTGGCGGTCTCCACCGCCACCTCCTGCACCCTGTTCGGCGCCGTCTCGGGCTCCACCCAGGCCACCGTGGTGGCGGTGGGCTCGCCCCTGCGCCCCAAGATGCTCAAGGCCGGCTACTCCGACTCCTTCACCCTGGCGCTGATCATCAACGCCAGTGACATCGCCTTCCTGATCCCGCCGAGCATCGGCATGATCATCTACGGGGTCATCTCCGAGACCTCCATCGCCGAGCTCTTCATCGCCGGCATCGGCCCGGGGCTGATGATCCTGGCCATGTTCTCCGCCTACTGTATCGCCTACGCCGTGATCCGCGACGTCCCCACCGAGGCCAGGGCCAACTGGAGCGAGCGCCTCACCGCGGTACGCCAGGCGCTGTGGCCGCTGGGTTTCCCGGTGATCATCGTCGGCGGCATCTACGGCGGCGTCTTCAGCCCCACCGAGGCCGCCGCGGCCTGCGTGCTCTACGCGGTCTTCCTGGAGTTCGTCATCTTCCGTTCGCTGAAGATGCAGCACATCTACGCCATCGCCAAGTCCACCGGACTGATCACCGCGGTGGTGTTCATCCTGGTAGCGGCGGGCAACGGCTTCTCCTGGATCATCTCCTTCGCGCAGATTCCCCAGGCGATCCTGGAGGCCGTGGGCATCAACGAGGCCGGTCCCACCGGCGTGCTGATCGCGATCTGCATCTCCTTCTTCGTGGCCTGCATGTTCGTCGACCCCATCGTGGTGATCCTGGTGCTGACGCCGATCTTCGCCCCGGCAATCGCCGCTACCGGCCTCGACCCGGTGCTGGTGGGTATCCTGATCACCCTGCAGGTCGCCATCGGCTCGGCCACACCACCCTTCGGCTGTGACATCTTCACCGCCATCGCGATCTTCAAGCGCCCCTACCTGGACGTGATCAAGGGCACGCCGCCCTTCATCTTCATGCTGATACTGGCCGCGGCGCTGCTGATCATGTTCCCGCAGATCGCCCTGTTCCTGCGCGACGTGGCGTTCAACTGATCCAAGGAGAGTGAACCATGTTCAATCGGATCCTGGTCCCGGTGGATGGCTCCAAGGGCGCGCTCAAGGCACTCGAGAAGGGGGTGGGGCTGCAGCTGCTGACCGGCGCGGAGCTCTACCTGCTGTGCGTGTTCAAGCACCACAGCCTGCTCGAGGCATCGCTCTCCATGGTGCGACCCGACAAGCTGGAGATACCCGACGACGCCCTCAAGGAGTACGCCACCGAGATCGCCGTTCACGCCAAGAACCAGGCCATGGAGATGGGAGTGCCGGCCGACAAGCTGCGCGCCTTCGTCAAGGGCGGGCGTCCCTCGCGCACCATCGTGCGCTTCGCCCGCAAGCGCGAGTGCGACCTGATCGTGATCGGCGCCCAGGGCACCAACGGCGACAAGAGCCTGCTGCTGGGTAGCGTCTCCCAGCGCGTGGCGGGCTCTGCCCACTGCCCCACCCTGGTGGTCTGACCCCGCCCCCGGCCCGGTTTCGCGCTGCTGCGGAACCGGGCCGGCCCTGTTAGAGTCCCAAGGTTCGCATTCACCCAGGCGCCCGACTGCGCCGGAACCACAAGGGACTTCCATGAAACGACTGCTGACCACCGCCTCTCTCGCCGCCCTGCTGGGTGCCGCCCCCCTGGCATTCGGCGCCATGGAAAGTGACGACGAGAAACTCGGCTACAGCCTGGGCGTGACCCTGGGCCAGAGCATCCAGCAGGACGTCGAGGACCTCGATGTCGACGCCTTCACCCAGGCGATCCAGGACGTCTTCGCCGGCAACGATCTCGCGCTAAGCGACGAGGAGATGGCCGAGGCGCTGATGAATTTCCAGCAGCAGGCCGCCGCCGCTCGCCAGGCGGAGGCCGAAGCCGCCGCCGAGGCCAACCGCGCCGAGGGCGAGGCCTACCTGGCCGAGAACGCCGAACGCGATGGCGTCGAGACCACCGACTCCGGCCTGCAGTACCGCGAACTGGAATCCGGTGACGGCGCCACCCCCGGCGCTCAGGACAGCGTCGAGGTGCACTACGAGGGTACCCTGATCGACGGCACCGTCTTCGACAGCTCCTATGAGCGCGGCGAGCCGGTCAGCTTCCGTGTCGACCAGGTGATCGAGGGCTGGCAGGAGGCCCTGCAGCTGATGAGCGTGGGCGACACCTGGGAGATCGTGATCCCCGCCGAGCTGGCCTATGGTGCCCAGGGTCAGGGCCCCATCGGCCCCAACGAGACGCTGACCTTCAAGGTCGAGCTACTCGGTATCGACGACGCGGAAGCCTCCTCCGGCGACAGCCAGGACGATGAGTAAGTCGCAGCGAGGCGCCTGGGTGGCCGCCGCGCTGCTCGCGGCACTCCCCTCGACTGCGCTGCTTGCCGAAACCTCACCGCCTGCCGATACCCCACCCCAACGGCTCCCCGCGCTGGGCGCAAGCAGCGCGGGCGCCAGCGTGCTCGGCGTCTCATCGGGAGGCTATATGGCCACCCAGCTGGCGGTGGCCTGGCCCGAACATTTCGCGGGACTCGGCGTGCTGGCCGCCGGCCCCTGGTCGTGTGCCCAGGGCTCGCTGGGGCTGGCGCTGGGCCAGTGCATGACCACCCGGCGCGGCATGCCCGACCTGCAGGCGCTGGAGCAACGCCTGGCCGACTACCGCAAGCGCGAACTGGTAGGCGAGGCCGAGGCGCTGGAGGCACTCAGGGTCTATGTCTGGCACGGCGACGCCGATACGGTGGTCGAGCCACGCCTGGGCGCGGCGCTGGCCGAACAGTTCCAGGGCTGGCTCGGCGATCCGTCACAGCTGCAGTTACGCCAGGACGCGGAAACGGGTCACGGCTGGCCCGTGGATGCGGCGGTGATCCCGTCCGACGCCGGCGAGCTTGCCGACTGCCGTGAGGGGGGTGCCCCCCACCTGCTGGCCTGCGATCTGGATATCGCCGGCGATGCCCTGGCCTGGCTGCACGGCGAGCAGGCACCACCCGCCAGCGATGGGCTGGACGGTGAGCTGCTGCGCTTCGATCAGGGCGACTTCGACGCCAAGGGACTGGCCGATACCGGCTACCTGTTCGTACCGGAGGGGTGCGAGGCGGGTGGCTGTGCGGTCAGCATGGCACTGCACGGCTGCAGCATGGCCGCCGAGCAGATCGACGAGGCCTTCGTGCGCCACACCGGGCTCAATGCCTGGGCGGCGGAGAACCGGCGCATCGTGCTCTATCCCCAGGCCGAGACCCGCCTGGGCAACCCCCAGGGCTGCTGGGACTGGTGGGGCTATGCGGAGAGCACCTGGCAGCTCGACCCCCTACACGACAGCCGCCAGGGCACCCAGGCCCGCGCGCTGATGGCGATGCTGGAGCGCCTGCAGGAAGACGCCTCGCCACGCTGATCGCCGGTAGTAAGGCCAGGGGGGTACCTAGAGCGTCTCGCGCAGCGCCGCGAGCAGCCCCTGGTGGGAGGGGGAGTAGAGCACCCGCCGCTGGATCTCCCCCTTACGATCGACCAGATAGAGCGACGAGCTATGGTCGATGGTGTAGCCCATGGCCGAATCCGGCGCCTCGACCTTGCGCCATACCACGCCGTAGCGCTCGGCCAGCTCCTCGAGCTGGGCCTGGCTGCCGGTGGCGCCGATGAAGCGCTCGCCAAAGAAGGCCAGATACTCCTCCAGCCGCTCGAGGCTGTCGCGCTCCGGATCCACCGAGACCATCAGCGGCACCACGCGCTGGCGCTGGGCGGGCTCGAGCTCGGCCAGCGCCTGACGCACCACCGCCAGGCTCATCGGGCAGACGTCCGGGCAGTAGGTGTAGCCGAAGAAGAGTACCGCCAGCTGGTCGTCGCCCAGGCTTTCGAGGCTGAACTCCCCCTGGGTCGAGGGGAGCTCCACCGGCCCCCCGACCGGGCCGCCATCGCCCCCGGAAGCCAGCTGCTGCTGGTACCAACCGACACCACCCACCGCCAGCAGCAGCACGATCAGGACAACACCGGCCCAGACTCCCTTGCGTTTCATGGCGCGTCTCTCTCCACATCGAAATCGAACCCGCTGCCCAGCTTACCATCGGCCGTCTCGACGATGACACGCGCCCGCCACGGCATCACCGCATCGGTACAGATCGGGATCTGCCCCTCGCCGTGGTAGCGGCCATCCTCACCCAGGGTCAGGGGGTAGCGGTGCAACCCCATGTCCATGTCGCGGCCCACGAAGTCCACCACCACGCGCTGGGCATCCACCCCATCGAGGTCGACCTCCAGGGGCAGGCGCTGCAGGGCGCGGATCTCGCCACGCACGCCGAGGTCGAGGGCCAGCCGGCGCTCGTTGCCCAGCTCGGCCAGGCAGGGCCCGGCACTCAGCTCGCAGCCGGGCGCCTCGGGGTACCAGTGCACCTGCCCCGCATCGCGCAGCAGGTGACTGGCCAGGAACCACAGCGCCACGGCCACCGTGCCTAGGGTAAACAGCACCAACAGGCGCAGCAGCGGAGGACGGGTAATGATCGCTTCGTGGCTGGAAGAGTCGGGCATGGAGGACATGATCCTCACGGTGAGAGGCTATGCCGGCAAGCTTATCAGTATTCGTCTGTGGCAGACTGCGGAGCGATGTCGCAGGCAACGAGACCAAGGAGACCGACATGGCGGATATCGCGGGGGCCCTGGGGCCCCTGTTCCTGCTGATCCTGCTGGGCTGTGTGCTGGACTGGCTGCGTCTGCCGGGGGGCGACTTCTGGCCACGGCTTGAGCGGCTGATCTACTTCCTGCTGTTCCCCGCCATGCTGGTCTCGACCCTGGCCACCGCCGACGTCAGCCAGGTACCGGTGACCCGAGTGGCGGTGGCGCTGCTCGGCGCCATGGGAGTGTTCGCCGCCCTGCTGTGGGCGCTGCGCGGCTGGATGGGCATGGAACCCGCGGCCTTCACCTCGGCCTTCCAGGGCGCACTGCGTTTCAACACCTACGTGGGGGTAGCCGGCGCCGCGGCACTGCACGGCGCGCCGGGGGCCACCGTGGCCGCGGTGGCAGTGGCGCTGATGGTCCCGGTGGTCAACGTGCTCTGCGTGACCAGCTTCATCGCCGCGGGAACGCTGGGCAGCGGCAGCCTGGGCAAGAGCCTGGCCGCCCTGGGCCGCAACCCGCTGATCCTGGCCTGCGTGGTCGGTATCGGCTTGAACGTCAGCGGCATCGGCCTGCCGGGCTGGAGTGCGGCGACGGTGGAACTGCTGGGGCGTGCCGCCCTGCCCCTGGGCCTGGTGGCGGTAGGCGTGGCGCTGCGCCCCGCGGCCCTGGTGCGCCGCGACCGTGGCATCTGGGCCAGCCATCTGGTGAAGCTGGGGCTGATGCCGGCCCTGGCCCTGGCGCTGGCGCTGCTGCTGGGACTGGATTCGGTGAGCCGCGACGTGGTGCTGCTGTTTGCCGCCCTGCCCACCGCCACCTCGGCCTATATCCTGGCCCGCCAGCTGGGCGGCGACGCCGAGATGATGGCGGCGCTGATCACCGGCCAGACCCTGCTGGCCATGGTGACCCTGCCGCTGTGGCTGCGACTGGCGGGCACCTGACTCGCACTGCAAATAAAAAACGCTCGCATTTGTGTTGACGAGACAAACGAGAACGATTACTCTTCAGTTGTCGGCGTTGATGAGGCGCCGTCACCGGCCAGGGCCCGCCAGTCTCCTGGCCTGGTTTCTCCCTCCTCATTGCTAGTCACGGTCTTGCGCCACCCTCACCGAGGGTGGCCTTTTTCGTTCTACACCGTGCGCGAATAGCGCCCCTTGCTGTGGGCCAGGTAGGCGTCGAAGGCCATGGCGGCGTTGCGCATCATCAGCCGACCGGCGGGCAGCACCTCGATCTCGGCATCGCGGATCGCCAGCAGGCCGTCGTCGGCCATCTCCTGAAGCTCCTCCAGGGCATCGGCGAAGTAGTCACGGAAGACGATGCCATGCTCCGCCTCGATGACGGCGAAGTCGATGCGGTTATGGCACATCAGGGCGTTGATCACGTCGCGACGCAGGCGATCGTCGTCGCTGAGCCGGTAGCCACGGAACACCCCTAGGCGGCCCTCCTGCAGGCGATGCTGGTACTGGGCGGTCTCCTTGACGTTCTGGCTGTAGGTGTCACCTACCTTGCCGATGGAGGTGATGCCCAGGCCGATCATGTCGCAGTCGGCATGGGTGGAGTAGCCCTGGAAGTTGCGCTGCAGGGTGCCATTCTCGCGGGCCAGGGTCAGCTCGTCCTCGGGCAGGGCGAAGTGGTCCATGCCGATGTACACGTAGCCTGCCTCGGTGAGGCGGCGAATGGTCAGCTCCAGCAGTTCCAGCTTGCGCTCGGGGGGCGGCATGTCCTCGGGGCGGATCAGGCGCTGGGCCTTGAACAGTTCCGGCAGGTGGGCATAGCTGTAGGTGGCGATGCGGTCCGGGCGCAGGGCGATGATCTTGTCCAGGGTGGTGTCGAAGCTGGCCACCGTCTGCAGCGGCAGGCCGTAGATGAGATCGACGCTCACCGACTCGAAGCCCACGTCGCGGGCGGCGTGGACGAGGGAGATGACATCCTCCTCGCTCTGCACGCGGTTGACCGCCTTCTGCACGTCGGGGTCGAAGTCCTGCACCCCGAAGCTCAGGCGGTTGAAGCCCAGCGCATGCAGCTCATGGATCTGCTCGGGGGTCACGGTACGCGGGTCCACCTCCAGCGAGAACTCGCGCTCCTCGGGCGGCGCGAAGTGGAAGGCGTCATCGAGGCTCGCCATCAGCTCGCCGAGCTGGGCATTGCTCAGGTAGGTCGGGGTGCCGCCCCCCAGGTGCAGCTGGGTCATGCGCCGGGTCTCGTCGAACAGCGCCCCCTGCACGCGGATCTCCTGCTGGAGCCAGGCCAGATACTCCGCGGCACGCTCGGTGTTGTGGGTAATGATCTTGTTGCAGGCGCAGTAGTAGCAGAGGCTCTTGCAGAAGGGGATGTGCACATAGACCGACAGCGGCTTGGGCGTCTCGGCGCGGTTGCTGCGCTCGGCCGCCGCACGGTAGTCATCCTCGGCGAAGGCCGCATGGAACTGGGGCGCCGTGGGATAGGAGGTGTAGCGCGGCCCGGGGCGGTCGTACTTCTCGACCAGCGGGCGATTGAAGAGCAGATGGTCTTGCATGATCAAACGGCCTCGTTGAAAGCTCTGGCAGCGCCGCGGCGCTGCCGAATGCTGGGCAGTATGCCAGCCTGGGGCCGGCGCGTCGGTACCCTTGTGGTGGTAGTTGACGCCGGTCAAATCCTCGTGCGACTCGGCACGCGTCGTGACCAGCCAAGCAGCCGCCAGGCGGTGAGCAGCCAGGCCAGGCTCCAGGCCAGGGCGGAAGCCCACAGCAGGGGCAGCCAGGCAGCGCCGGCCGGAAAGGCCACCAGGCGCAGCACGGCGGCCACGGTGAAGAGCAGTGCCAGCGGCAACAGCAGCGACTCACGCTCGGGCCGCCCCTTGGCCCTGAGAATGGCCTGGCGCAGCATGATGCCGCTGGCCAGGGTGCCCAGCGCCCCCACGGTGAAGGCGTGCAGCACACCGCCCAGCGGCTGGCCCAGCCACAGGACACGCGCCGCCAGCAGCAGCCCGAACCCCAGCCAGGCATACCCCAGCAGCAGGCCGAGCAGGTCGGGGCGCTGCCGACAGGCCCAGGGGCGCCAGCGCCAGAGCCGCCACAGCACCAGCAGCCCCGCCGCCGCCGTCAGGGGCGCGGCCAGGCTTGCCGTGGCTGACCAGGGGGCGAGCAGCGGAGTCGCGCCCAGCAGCACGATCAGCACCGCCTCCAGGCGCGGCTGGACTCCGGCCCCGGCCTGGCGCCGGCTGGCCATCAGGTGGCCATTGATCGCCGGCGCCAGCACGCGCCCCCCCATGAAGGTCATCAGCAGCACCAGCCAGAGCACGGCGTGGCGCATCAGTGCAGGGCTCAGCATGCCGTGCTGCACCAGGCGCCCAACCAGGCTGACAATGGCGAGCAGGCAGAGCAGGCCCAGCAGCGGCGAGAGCAGCCGGTTGCGCCACTTCTTGGCGGCCAGGAAGCGCGGCACCAGCCGCCAGGCGAGCAACGCGGCGAACAGGCCATCGGCCAGCAGCACGGGCAGCGCCTGGGGGCAGGCCAGCCCGCCGCCCCGCGCGGCAAGCCACAGCGCCGCCAGCCCCAGCAGCCAGCGTCGTGGCAGCGGTCCCAGCAGATAGCCGGCGATCACCGCCAGGGCGAAACCGAACAGCAGTTCGCGACCGTGTGCCGCAGGGGAGTCGATCAATCCCAGGGGGGCCGCATGGTAGAATGCCAGCAGTGACAGCGGCACCATCACCGCCGCGTGCACCGCCGCCAGGGGAAAGAACAGCCGCCAGGCCGGCAGCGTGGGGTGTGAGATGTCGGCTTTCGTTGACATGGCGCAAACTCCCACCTTTCCCGCAGTGCTAAGATGCATGTAATTTGCCACTTAACAGTCTACGCCCTCGAGCACGGGAGGTCACCACATGTCAGGATCCGCCTCGCGTCTCGCCTGGTGCGGCCTCACCTATGGCTGTATCGGGCTCGGCACCGCCGGAATGGTACTGCCGCTGCTGCCGACCACCCCCTTCCTGCTGCTGGCGGCCTGGGCGGCACCCAAGGGGTCACCACGGCTGGCACGCTGGCTGCATGACCATCCGCGTTTCGGCCCCAGCCTGCTGGCGTGGCGCGAGCGACGCGCCATACCGCGACGCGCCAAGGTGTTGGCACCGCTGTTGCTGGCGGCTAGCTGGGCGATGCTGTGGGCCAGTGGCGTGCCCTCCCTGGGGCTGGTGGCCACGGCCATTCTGTTTATCGGGGTGGCGGGCTATGTGCTGAGCCGCCCTGCCAGCGTGGCAGCGCCTTCCTTTGAGGCATCTCGAAGCTGGGCCCGACGCTGATCCGCTCCACGACGCCAGGAGGCGACGCTTTTACCCATGCACCTGACTCGCTTTACCGACTACTCGCTGCGTGTGCTGCTCTACCTGGCGGTCAAGGGCGAGCGTCGCTCCACCATCACCGAGATCGCCGAACGTTTCGACATCTCGCGCAACCACCTGATGAAGGTGGTCCAGGACCTCAGCCACCACGGCTATATCACCTCCATCCGCGGCAAGAACGGCGGCCTGCTGCTGCGGCGCGAACCGGACACCATCGTGCTCGGCGAACTGATACGTCGCACCGAGCGTGACCTGGCCCTGGTGGAGTGCTTCGGCGACGGCAACGAGTGCGTGATCACCCCTGCATGCCGGCTCAAGCATATCCTTACCGAGGCCCTCGACGCCTTCCTGGCGGTACTCGACGGCTACACGCTGGAAGATCTGCTGGGCGCACGACGCCAGCCGCTGATCCAACTGCTGCAGCTGGACGAGACTCCGCCAGCCGCCTGACCCCGCGTATGCTCTTGAATTACCCCGACTTGCGCTCGCCGCACAATCCCCTCCCCGGCGCGGCCGCTGTGCTCTATTAGGCTTTGCTATTGCCTTTTGGGCACATGTGTCTAGGCTGTAGATGACCCACGTCAAGCCGCGCATGCACGTTGCCTGGCATGATGGCAACAGCTGCCCGGTGAGGTCGATTGTCGCAACCGGGCTTTTCTAGGCAATTTAAGATGCATTCCGGAGGTTCCTTATGAAACTGATTCTCGCAACCGCCATGCTGGGTGGCGCCCTGCTGGCCATGGATGCCCAGGCCGCCGGCGACGCCGAGGCCGGTGCGGACAAGATCGGTACCTGCGTGGCCTGCCATGGCACCGACGGCCAGGGCCTGGCCCCCATCTACCCGAACCTCAACGGCCAGTCCGCCACCTATCTGGAGGGCGCCCTCAAGGCCTATCGTGACAACCAGCGCCAGGGCGGCAATGCCATGCTGATGACGCCCATGGCCCAGGGCCTCTCCGATGAGGATATCGCCGACATCGCCGCCTACTATTCAAGCCAGGAATGACCGCCAGTCAGCAATGACGGCTCGGGCCGGCACAGCGCCGGCCCTGCTGCATATGGGTGGCGGCCGGGATGCCGCCCGTGCCGCCTAGGCTCACGCCCCCAAGGACCTCCCCATGCCCGAATCATCCCTTCGGCCGGCTGGCTTTGTCGGCCTGCTGCTGACGCTTCTTCTTCTGCTGGTTTCCCTGCCGCTGCACGCCATGGAGCCGGAGCAGGTGCGCGAAGGCTTCCCCACGGCGGACCGCCTGGAGCCTGCCGACTCCCAGTGGCCGGTCAGCCGGGTGATGGCCGGCGACGAACTGCTCGGTTACGCCTTCGAGAGCGTCGAGATGGCGCCGATTCCCGCCTACTCCGGCAAGCCGGTCAACATGCTGGTGGCCTTCGACCTCGAGGGGAACATCGTCCAGGCCGACGTGATCAGCCACGAGGAGCCCATCATGCTGGTGGGCATTCCCGAGCAGAAGCTCGAGGATTTCGCCGACGACCACGTCGGCGCCCACGTCAACGACCGCATGAAGGTAGGTGGCAACCTCGACGCCATCTCCGGTGCCACCGTGACCGTCATCGTGGTCAGCGACACCGTGATGCGCGCCGCCCGCCTGGTCGCCGCCGAGCAGGGGCTGATCGCCGACCCCTCCGCCGCCCCGGCGGCAACGGTGCGCGAGGATGTCTTCGAGGCGGCGGACTGGTCGACGCTCACCGGCGACGGCACCATCCGCCGCCTGCACCTGACCCATGGCGAGGTGGACGACTCCTTCGTGGGCACCCCGGCCGAGGATTACATGCATACGCCGCAGCCGGCGGAGCGCACCTTCATCGAGCTCTTCTACACCTACCTGAACCCGCCCACCGCCGGGCGCAACCTGCTCGGCGACGCCGGCTACGAGCAGCTGATGGAGCGGCTCGACGAGGGCGAGCATGCCATCGCGGTGATGGGGCGCGGCGACTACTCCTTCAAGGGCTCCGGCTACGTGCGCGGGGGCATCTTCGATCGCATCGAGCTCTCCCAGAACGGCAACACCGTGAGCTTCCACGACCGCGACCATATCCGCCTGGGCAACCTCGGCATCGAGGGCGCCCCGCCCTTCGAAGAGCGCGATATCTTCATCATTCGCGATGCGGCCGCCTTCGATCCCGGCCAGCCGTGGCAGCTGGAGCTGCTGGTGCGCCGCGCCTCCGGCCCCTTGGACACCGAGTTCAGCCGCTTCAGCGCCGACTACAGCGTGCCCGAGGCGTATATCGAGCGTCCCGAGCCGCCCAAGGAGGTGCCGATCTGGGTCGAGGTGTGGAAGGACAAGGCCTTCCAGATCGCCGTGCTCGCTGCCGGCCTGATCGTGCTCACCGGCATCATGCTGTTCCAGGACGTGCTGGTGAAGCATCCGCGCATCCTGCGCCCGCTGCGCCTGGGTTTCCTGGTCTACACCCTGGTGTTCATCGGTTGGTACTCCCTGGCCCAGCTCTCGGTGGTCAATATCCTGACCTTCACCAACGCCCTGATCACCGACTTCAGCTGGGGCTCCTTCCTGATCGACCCGATGATGTTCATCCTCTGGTCCTTCGTGGCGGTGAGCCTGCTGCTGTGGGGCCGCGGCGTGTTCTGCGGCTGGCTGTGCCCCTTCGGCGCCCTCCAGGACCTGGTCAACAAGGCCGCCCGCAAGCTGGGCGTGAAGCAGTACGAGCCGCCCTTCGGTCTCCACGAGCGGCTCTGGGCGCTGAAGTACATCATCCTGCTGGGGCTGTTCGCGGTCTCCCTGCACTCGCTGGGCACCGCCGAGCGCTACGCCGAGGTGGAGCCCTTCAAGACCGCCATCACCCTGCGCTTCCAGCGCGAGTGGGGCTTCCTGCTCTACGCCCTGGTGCTGGTGGCGATCTCCGCCGTCAACCACAAGTTCTACTGCCGTTACGTCTGCCCGCTGGGCGCCGGCCTGGCGATCCCCGCCCGCCTGCGCCTGTTCGACTGGCTGAAGCGGCACCGCGGTGACTGCGGCACCCCGTGCCAGATCTGCGCCAACGAATGCGAAGTGGCCGCCATCCACCCGGATGGTCGCATCAATGCCAACGAGTGCCACTACTGTCTCGACTGCCAGATCACCTACCACGACGACAAGCGCTGTCCGCCGATGATCAAGCGGCGCAAGCGCTACGAGAAGGCATCGCGACTCTCCCGTGGCAAGGGAGGCGTCGAGAGCCATGACCCCGCCAGCGCACGGCTGCAGCGGATTCCGACCTACCAGGAGGAGTGAACCATGAGTGACAAGAAGAAAACGATCGAGAATCTCGGACGCCGCCACTTCCTGCGCAATAGCGCGGTGACCGGCGTGGCCGGGGCGGGCCTGGCCGGTGGCTTCGGCGCCGGCACCCTGCTCGGCGGCAGCGGCAAGGCCCAGGCCGCCGGCGAGAGCGGCATCGAGGTCGCCCCGGGCGAGCTCGACGAGTACTACGGCTTCTGGAGCGGCGGCCAGTCCGGCGAGGTACGCGTACTGGGCATCCCGTCCATGCGCGAGCTGATGCGCATCCCGGTGTTCAACCAGGAGGGGGCCACCGGCTGGGGGATCACCAACGAGTCCAGGCGCATCCTCGGCGACTCGGTCAAGTTTCTCAACGGTGACTCCCACCACCCGCACATCTCCATGACCGATGGCAGCTACGACGGCAAGTATCTGTTCATCAACGACAAGGCCAACACCCGGGTGGCGCGCATCCGTCTCGACATCATGAAGACGGACAAGATCACCACCGTGCCTAACGTCCAGGCGATCCACGGCCTGCGCCTGCAGAAGGTGCCGCACACCAAGTACGTGTTCGCCAACGCCGAGTTCCCCATCCCCCATCACGACGACGACATCGTCAACGACGGCCGCGGCATGGAGAACCCGGAGGGCTACTACACCATGTTCAACGGCATCGACGCCGAGAGCATGGAGGTGGCCTGGCAGGTGATCGTCGACGGCAACCTCGACAACACCGATGCCGACTACACCGGACGTTTCGTGGCCTCGACCTGCTACAACTCCGAGAAGGGCATGACCCTGGCCGACACCATGCGCGCCGAGCGCGACTGGGTGGTGGTATTCGACGTCGAGGCGATCGAGGCCGCCGTGGAAGCCGGCGACTTCAAGACGCTGGGCGACAGCGAGGTGCCGGTGGTCGACGGCCGCAAGGGCTCGGCGCTGACCCGCTACATCCCGGTGCCCAAGAACCCCCACGGCCTCAACACCTCGCCGGACGGCAAGTATTTCATCGCCAACGGCAAGCTCTCCCCGACCTGCTCGATCATCGCCATCGACAAGCTGCCCGAGGTGTTCGATGATTCCATCGAGCCGCGTGACGCCGTGGTCGGCGAACCGGAGCTGGGCCTGGGGCCGCTGCACACCACCTTCGACGGCCGCGGCAACGCCTACACCACGCTGTTCATCGATAGCCAGATCGCCAAGTGGAACATCGAGGACGCCATCCGCGCCTACAACGGTGAGGAGGTGAACTACCTGCGCCAGAAGCTGGATGTCCACTACCAGCCGGGGCACAACCACGCCAGCCTTACCGAGACCAAGGATGCCGACGGCAAGTGGCTGGTGGTGCTGTCCAAGTTCTCCAAGGACCGCTTCCTGCCGGTGGGCCCGCTGCGCCCGGAGAACGACCAGCTGATCGATATCTCCGGCGAGGAGATGAAGCTGGTCCACGACGGCCCCGCCTTCGCCGAGCCCCACGATTGCATCCTGGTGCGCGCCGACCAGATCAACCCCAAGAAGGTCTGGGACCGCGATGACCCCTTCTTCGCCGAGACCGTGGCCATGGCCAAGGAGGACGGCGTCACCCTGGAGACCGACAACAAGATCGTGCGTGACGGCAACCAGGTACGCGTCTACATGACCTCGGTGGCACCGCAGTTCGGGATCACCGAGTTCAAGGTCAAGCAGGGCGACGAGGTCACGGTGGTGGTCACCAACCTCGACCAGGTGGAGGACGTCAGCCACGGCTTCACCATGACCAACCATGGCGTGGCCATGGAGATCAGCCCGCAGCAGACCGCCAGCGTCACCTTCACCGCCGACAAGCCCGGGGTGCACTGGTACTACTGCCAGTGGTTCTGTCATGCCATGCACATGGAGATGACCGGCCGCATGCTGGTCGAGAAGGCCTGATAGCACCCATCGGGGCCGGGCAGACGCTCGGCCCCGCTTCTTACTGGAGAGATGCATGACCCGACGACAGCCTCGCGTCGTCCCCCGACTGATTCCTGCCGCCTGGCTGCTCCTGTGGCTGCCGGGCGGCCTGCTGGCCGCCGACCTGACGGCCACGCCCGGCGAGCCGCTGCAGCCGCTGATCGAGCGGGCCGAGGGCGGCGACCGCCTGATCCTGCCTGAAGGACGCTACCCCGGCCCCCTGGTCATCGACCGCACCCTCACCCTCTCGGGCGAAGGCGGCGCAGTGATCGACGGCGGCGGCGAGGGCCACGCCGTGGTGCTGGATGCCCCGGACATCGTGATCGAGGGCGTGACCATCGAGAACTGGGGCACCAACCTCACCGGCATGGATGCCGGCCTCTTCGTCGAGGAGAGCGCCGCCGGCAGCGTGATCCGCGACTCACGCCTCGAAGGCCCCGGCTTCGGCATCTGGCTCGACGCCGTCAGCGACGTCCAGGTGCTCGACAACGTGATCCGCGGCGACACCACGCTGCGCTCCCAGGATCGCGGCAACGGCGTGCACCTGTTCAACTCCCGCAATGTGCGGGTGGAGGGCAACGACATCCGTCACACCCGCGACGGCATCTATATCGACACCACCAGCCAGAGCCTGCTGCGCGGCAACCATATGCAGGCGCTGCGCTACGGCGTGCACTACATGTACGCCTACGACAACCGCGTGGAGGGCAACACCACCCGCGATACGCGCACCGGCTACGCGCTGATGCAGTCCAAGCGCCTCGAGGTGATCGGCAACCGCTCGGAAGGTGATCGCAACTACGGCATCCTGATGAACAACATCACCGACTCGACGCTGCGCGGCAACCACATCAGCGAGGCCTATCAGCGCCGCGATGCCCAGGGCAAGGGGCTGGTCAGCGGCGCGGAGGGCAAGGCGCTGTTCGTCTACAACGCCCAGTACAATCGCTTCGAGGCCAACCGCCTGACCGGGAGCGATATCGGCATCCATCTCACCGCCGGCTCCGAGGACAACGAGCTGGTGGGCAACGCCTTCGTCGACAACCGCCAGCAGGTGATGTACGTGGCCACCCGGGCCCAGGAGTGGTCCGAGGCGGGACGCGGCAACTACTGGAGCGACTACCTGGGCTGGGACCTCGACGGCGACGGCGTGGGCGACACTCCCTATGAACCCAACGATGCCATGGATCGCCTGCTGTGGCGCTACCCGGTGGCGCGGCTGCTGATGCACAGCCCCGCGGTGCTGGCACTGCGCTGGGTGCAGCGCCAGTTCCCGGTCTTCCGCCCCCAGGGGGTCAAGGACAGCCATCCGCTGATGAACGAACCCGACCTGAACCGACCCGACATGGGAGACGCCGACGCATGACCGCGGTAATCGATTTCCAGGGCGTCACCCGCCGCGACGGCGGCCTGGTGCGCCTCGATACCCTCGACCTTCGAGTGAACGAGGGCGAGGTACTGGCCCTGCTGGGCCACAACGGCGCCGGCAAGACCACCACCATGCACCTGATCCTCGGGCTGCTCTCGCCAAGCGAAGGGCGTGTGGCGGTCCTCGGCGGCGCCCCCGACGGCACCCATGCCGAGACGCTGCGCCGCCGCCTGGGCTACCTGCCCGAGAACGTCAGCTTCTACGAGCAGTTGAGCGGCCGGGAGGTGCTCGACTACTTCGCCCGCCTCAAGCGAGTCGACCACGGCCAGGTGGGCGAGCTGCTGGAGCGGGTCGGCCTCGGCCATGCCGCCCACCGCCGGGTGAAGACCTACTCCAAGGGCATGCGCCAGCGCCTGGGCCTGGCCCAGGCGCTGCTCGGCGACCCTCGCCTGCTGCTGCTCGACGAGCCCACCACCGGCCTCGACCCGGCCGCCACCCGCGACTTCTACGACACCGTGCGCGGCCTGCGCGAGCGCGGCTGCACGGTGCTGCTCTCCTCCCATGTGCTGCCCGGGGTGGAGCCCTATATCGACCGCGCGCTGATTCTCGGCGGCGGCAAGCGCCTGGCGCTGGGCAGCCTGGCGGAGCTGCGCGAGGAGGCCGCGCTGCCGATCACCGTGCGCGCCCGGAGCCACGCCGGCGATCGCGACCTCGCCAAGCGCCTGGCCGGCTGGGATGACCCGCGTATCACGGTCACCCCCCACGACGCCCACGAGGTGGCGCTGACGGTGCCACCGGACGCCAAGCTCGCCGTGCTGCGCCGACTCACCGACACCGCCGGCGTCGAGGATATCGAGCTGCTGCCGCCGACCCTGGAGCATCTCTACACCCACTTCTCCGCCGAACTCTCGCCCGCGCAACGAGGAGACGCCGAATGAACGCCATCCTGACCATCGCCGGCAAGGAGTTCCGCGACGGCCTGCGCAACCGCTGGGTGCTGGCCATCGCCCTGGTGCTGGCCTTCCTCGCGGTGGGCATCGCCTGGTTCGGTGCCGCTGCCAGCGGCGGCCTGGGCTTCACCTCGCTGGCCACCACCGTGGTCAGCCTAGCCACACTCGCGGTATTCCTGATCCCGCTGATCGCCCTGCTGCTGGCCTACGATGCCGTGGTCGGCGAGCAGGAGGCGGGCACCCTGCTGCTGCTGCTCACCTACCCCATCAGCCGCACCCAGCTGCTGCTCGGCAAGTTCCTCGGCCACGGCCTGATCCTGGCCGCCGCCACGGCGCTGGGCTTCGGCATTGCCGGCGCGGTGATCGCGGTGGGTGCCGAGGGCGTGGCGCTGACCGAGCTGGCCGCCGGCATGGGCCTGCTGATCGGCAGCAGCATCCTGCTCGGCTGGGTGTTCATCGCCTTCGCCTACCTGATCAGCGTATGGGTCACCGAGAAGGCGCGTGCCGCCGGCCTGGCCCTGGTGGTGTGGTTCCTGTTCGTGCTGGTCTTCGACCTGGGGCTGCTGGCGCTGCTGGTCAGCGTCGAGCGGGGCGGCGACTGGCTGCCCTGGCTGCTGCTGCTCAACCCCACCGAATGCTTCCGGCTGATCAACCTGACCGGCTTCGAGGCCGCCCGCAGCTATACCGGCCTGACCTCCATCGCCGAGGGCAGTGCCTTCCGCCCGGCCATGGTCACCGCCATCCTGGTGGCCTGGATCCTGGTGCCCCTGGGCCTGGCACTGTTGCGCTTCCGACGCCGCGCCGCCTGACCCGCTCCGATTTCCCTAGCCACACCCGTAGAGAGACCCCATGAAGAAACTGCTTCTGCCGCTGCTGCTGATGTCCGCCCTGCTGCTCGCCGCCTGCGGCGAGTCCGAACCCGAGGCGCTGGCCGCCGCCCAGACCATCGAGGCGGGCGACAGCTGCCATGTCTGCGGGATGCTGATCAGTGAGCACCCCGGCCCCAAGGGCGAGGCCTTCATGGAGGCTCAGGGCGAGGCGCTGAAGTTCTGCTCCACCATGGACCTGTTCGCCTTCCTCAAGCAGCCCGAGAACGAGGCCCAGGTCTCCCACGCCTATGTGCATGACGTCGCCGCCGCGCCCTGGGCCACCCCCGACGACAAGGCCTTCGTGCTGGCCAGCGAGGCGACCTACGTGGTGGGTCACGACCAGCGCGGCGCCATGGGCCACACCCTGGCCTCCTTCGCCGACGAGGCCGACGCCGAGGCGTTCCGCGAGGAGCATGGTGGGGAACTGGTCACCTTCGCCGAGATCGACCTCGACCTGCTGGGGCGCCTGGGCCGCGGCGAGCTGGGCGGCGAGTTCGATGGGGGCATGCCCATGGAGATGGGCGACGACATGGAAGGTATGCAGCATTCCCAGTAGCACGGCTATCGCAGTCAGGCATGCGACGGTCGCGAAAGGCGCCGGGGACAGGGCGAAGAGGGGGTCCTATGCCAGGGGTGAGGAGCACTGCTCCGAACGGGCTGGCCAAGGATGGCCAGCACCGGCCCTGTAAGCGGAGCAGGACGCGAGAGCGAAGCAGGGCATCGGTAGCGCCCACGGAAGGGTTCACAGCGCCCCCTCGAAGCCCTGTCGCCGGAGAAGCCTTGAGCGGTCTTTCTTCTGTTTCCAGTAGCCTCCCGGCTGCGCGTCGGGGGGCGGCATGCTAGCCTCGGGCGCATCGTCCCCCGAGGAGCCCAGGATGCCGTCTCGCCTTCCCCATCTCGTTGCCGTTCTGGTCGGCCTGGCCCTGGCCTGGCCGGTTGCCGCGGTACAGTTCAACGTCGCCGAGGTCGAGCGCCACGGCGCCTGGCAGTCGATGACCCTGAACCTCGGCGAGCAGCGCCTCTACCGCGCCCTGGAGGGCAACACCTACGCCGACGCCCACTTCAGCGTCACCTTCACCCCCGGTGCCTGCGAGGCACCCTGGCTGGAGATGAGGGTCGACCTCGGCGAACACCAGGCCGAGAGTCGCCTGGCCAACCGCGTGCCCGCCGACCTGCGGGTCGACGAGCAGACCATCCATTCGGGCCAGGCCGAGTTTCGTACCGAACGTGGCGACAGCGGCTTCTATGTGCAGTTCGACCTGCCGCAGCAGCCGCTGCTGCTCGACGAGATGCGCCAGGGCGAGCTGCTGCGGCTGCGCCTGATGCGTGGTCCCGACGATCCCTGGTTCATGGTCTTCGCCCTCGATGGCGCCGATGAGGCGATGGCACGCGCCCGCACGGCCTGCCGGGACCAAGGCTATCGCAGTTAGCCTGCGGTGATAGCGAAAGGCGCCGGGGAAAGCCTTGAGCGGTGCTTCTACTGCGATAACCCTGCTGCCGGGACGACGAGCGCTGACAGCCGCCGCCCGGCGCCGTATGCTGGGCGCTGACTCCACTGACCTGCCCGGAAGGACTGCCCATGCGACGTCTCGCCCTTGCCCTGCTCACCGCCACCCCGCTGATCGCCACCCTGGCAAGCCCCACCTGGGCCCAGTCCACCGCCGAGCCCGACGTGGTGCTGCACACCAGCGAGGGCGCCATCGGCATCGAGCTGTTCGAGGAGCAGGCCCCACTGAGCGTCGAGAACTTCCTCGCCTACGCCGAGTCCGGCCACTACGACGGCACCCTCTTCCACCGGGTGATCGACGACTTCATGATCCAGGGCGGCGGCTTCGATAGCGACTTCGACCAGAAATCCACCCGCGAGCCGATCCAGAACGAGGCCGACAACGGCCTCAAGAACCGTCGCGGCACCCTGGCCATGGCACGTACCGGCGCCCCTCACTCGGCCACCGCCCAGTTTTTCATCAACGTCGCCGACAACGGCTTCCTCGACCACGTCAGCAAGCAGTCGGGCCAGACCTGGGGCTATGCGGTGTTCGGCCAGGTCGTCGAGGGCATGAAGGTGGTGGACGCCATCAAGCGCGTGCCCACCGGCAATCGCGGCCCGATGCAGAACGTGCCCGAGAGCGCAGTGGTGATCGAGCGCGCCGAAGTGCGCGGAGAGCAGCGCTGAGCGGTCCGGGCGTCGGCGCCACCGGCTGAGATAGAGAGGGAGGCGACGTGGCGACACTGCTGTTCCGACTGGGCAACGTACCCGAGGAAGAGGCCGAGGAAGTACGGCATCTGCTCGAGGAACGGGGCTTCGACACCTTCGAGAGTCGGGCCGGCTTCTGGGGCTTGGGGGTGGCGGCCATCTGGCTGCGCGATGACGCCGATTACGCGGCGGCCAGGGAGGCGCTGGATACCTACCAGCAGGGGCTCGCCGAGCGGATGCGTGAGGAGCACGATGCCCTGGCCGAGCGCGGAGCCGCGCCGACCCTGTGGAGCCGCCTGCGCCACCACCCCGTGCGCCTGCTGCTGGTGGCCATGGCGGTGGCGTTGATCCTGACCCTTACCCTGCTGCCCTTCCTGGGCCTGATCGACTGACCCCACACAATGCAGCGCCCCCGCCGGTCTTCCCGGCGGGGGCGCTGTCGGTAGGGGCGCCTCGGCGCCCCAGGATCACTCGAGCACGATCAGCTGCGGATCAGGTGGTCGAAGGCACCCAGGGCGGCCTTGGAGCCCTCGCCCATGGCGATGACGATCTGCTTGTAGGGCACGGTGGTCACGTCGCCGGCGGCGAAGATGCCCGGCACGCTGGTCATGCCGCGGGCATCGACGACGATCTCGCCGCGCTCGGAGAGCTCGATGGGCGAGTCCTGGAGCCACTCGGTGTTGGGCACCAGGCCGATCTGCACGAAGACGCCCTGCAGGTCGATCTGGCGGATCTCGCCGCTGGCGCGCTCCTCATAGGTGAGGCCGGTGACGCGTTTGCCGTCGCCGTTCACCTCGGTGGTACGGGCACCGAGGATGATGTCGACATTGGGCAGGCTGCGCAGCTTCTTCTGCAGCACGGCGTCGGCGCGCATCTCGTCCATGAACTCGATCAGGGTCACATGGCCGACGATGCCGGCCAGGTCGATGGCCGCCTCGACGCCGGAGTTGCCGCCGCCAATCACCGCCACGTGCTTGCCCTTGAACAGCGGACCATCGCAGTGGGGGCAGTAGGCCACGCCCTTGTTGCGGTAGTCGGCCTCGCCGGGCACGCCCATCTCGCGCCAGCGGGCGCCGGTAGCCAGCACCAGGGTCTTCGCCTTGAGGCTGGCGCCGGACTCGAACTGCACCTCATGCTCCTCGCCGGGACGGCCGGGCAGCAGCTTGACCGCCCGCTGCAGGTTCATGATGTCGACCTCGTACTCCTTGACGTGCTCCTCCAGCGCCGCGGCCAGCTTGGGGCCTTCTGTGTGGGGCACGGAGATGAGGTTCTCGATGGCCATGGTGTCGAGTACCTGGCCGCCGAAGCGCTCGGCGGCAACACCCGTGCGGATGCCCTTGCGTGCGGCATAGACCGCCGCCGCGGCGCCGGCGGGACCACCGCCGATCATCAGGGTGTCGAAGGTCGGCTTCTCGCTGAGCTTGGCGGCCTCGCGCTCGGCGGCGCCGGTATCCACCTTGGCCAGGATCTGCTCCAGGCTCATGCGGCCCTGGTCGAAGGGCTCGCCGTTGAGGTAGATGCTGGGCACCGACATCACCTGGCGCTCCTCCACCTCGTCCTTGAACAGTGCGCCATCGATGGCGACGTGGTGGACATCGGGGTTGAGGATCGCCATCAGGTTGAGTGCCTGGACCACGTCCGGGCAGTTCTGACAGGAGAGCGAGAAGTAGGTCTCGAAGTTGAGCTCACCCTCCAGCCCCTTGATCTGCTCGATCACCTCGTCGCTGGCCTTGGGCGGATGGCCGCCCACCTGCAGCAGCGCCAGCACCAGGGAGGTGAACTCGTGCCCCATGGGGATGCCGGCGAACACCACACCGGTCTCCTCGCCGGGACGATTGATGGCGAAGGAGGGGCGACGCGCCTCCTCGCCATCAAGCTTGAGAGTAATCTTGTCGGTCAGGCCGACGATATCGACCAGCAGGCCATGCAGTTCCTTCGACTTGGCGCCATCATCGAGGGACGCAACGATCTCGAAGGGCTGAGTGACCTTGGCCAGATAGGCCTTGAGCTGAGTTTTCAGATTGTCGTCCAACATGACAGCGTGTTCCTTCATGTTCGAGGGTGTCAGGCCACGAGCTAGCCGCGCCCTGCCGGTCTGGCAGTGCCATCGATCTGGCTCGTGATGCGAAACAGGACCCCGGGCGGGGGGAGGTGCCCGGGGCGGAGTGGCAAGACCGGAAGAGGGGCCTCGCCACGGAGGCGGGGCTTAGATCTTGCCGACCAGGTCCAGTGACGGAGCCAGGGTCTCTTCGCCCTCTTCCCACTTGGCCGGGCAGACCTCGTTGGGGTTGGCACGCACGTACTGGGCGGCCTTGACCTTGCGCAGCAGCTCCTCGGCGTTGCGGCCGATGTTGCCGGCGTTCAGCTCGATGATCTGGATCTTGCCATCGGGGTCGACCACGAAGGTGCCACGCTCGGCGATACCGGCATCCTCGATCAGCACCTCGAAGTTGCGCGAGATGGTGTGGGTCGGGTCGGCCAGCATCGGGTAGGTCAGCTTGCCGATGGTCTCGGAGCTGTCGTGCCACGCCTTGTGGGTGAAGTGGGTGTCGGTGGAGACGCTGTAGATCTCGACGCCCAGCTTCTTGAACGCTTCGTAGTTGTCCTGCAGGTCACCCAGCTCGGTGGGGCAGACGAAGGTGAAGTCGGCCGGGTAGAAGAAGAAGATGCTCCACTGGCCCTTCAGGTCCTGTTCGCTGACGTCGATGAACTCGCCGTTATGGTAAGCGGTGGCCTTGAACGGCTTGATTTCGGTGTTAAGCAGGGACATTCGTTAATGCTCCTTTGGTCGTTGCCTAGGGGTGGCTGGAATACGCAGGCATGGTAGCCCGTATTATCCGATAGTATAAATTGAATGGGGGCATCGCCCTGATAATTCAACCCTATGGCGATGACGCTTCCATGTCAGCCGATGCGCACCGCCTCGCCCTGGCGGTCCAGTGCCAGGAACTGGTCGACATTACCCATCTTCAGCGACTCCACCATGCGCTCGAGCTGCGCCTCGGCCTGCTCGGAAGCCGGCGCCTCGCTACCGCGACCGGAGAGGGCGCCGACGAAGACGATGTCCCACTCGACGCCGGTGTTGCGCGACTCCGCTACCAGGGCGGCCATGTCGCTGAGTTCCTCGGGAGTCTTGTCGACGCACAGCACCGGGGTGAGCACACCGCCCTCGCCCTGCTCGAAGCGAGCACGCTGCTCGGCGGAGGGGTTGTCCGGCAACTCGGCGCGGGTGAAGACGAACAGCAGTCGCTGGGCATCGGGCTGCAGGCGCGCCTCACTGAGCAGGTCGGAAAAGTTGGTAATGGCCACAGTTAGCCTCCTGGGTCGGTCGAAAGAGGGACAGTCGAAGAAGAATGAGCGCCAGCCTGCCCCCTTTGGCGGCGACGCTCAAGGGGCTGGCGGGCGAATCGACTCGGTCAAGGTAGCGAGGACAAGAATTGCTCGGGGCTGTTCCGGCGACAAGCCCCGGAGCGCCGGACCGTCGGGGAGGCGCTGTGAATACCTCCCTGTACGCTACCGATGCCATCCATGGCATAGGACCTCCCCTTCGACTTGTCCCCGGCGCCCCTGGCTTGGCGGCTTGCGTGAGGCTCAGCCTTGGCGGGCGCTGAGGATATGGTGCAGGCCGCCGCACTCCACCAGGGGGTCATCGCAGTTGACCACCACCTCGGTGTGGCCCAGCACATAGGCCTTGCCGGTAATGGTGTTCTCCACCACCGTGTGGGGCCCCTCCGCGTGGGTGCCGGTGAAGGTGCCGATGAAGCCGGTCTCGCGCAGTGAGATAGTCTCCAGCCTGTCGCCGGGCTTGATGGTGCCCTCGTGGCGCATCAGCGCCAGGCGCGCCGAGGTACCGGTGCCCGTAGTGCTGCGGCAGATCACCCCGGGATGCACGTAGGTGGCCGAACGCGAGCGGTAGAAGTCATCGGCGACCTGCTCCACCGGCCCCATGAAGTGCAGGAAGGGCAGCGGGCCCACGTCGCCCAGGGTGTAGTGGGAGAAGCCGCGCTCGGCCTGGATCGCCTCGACGATGCGGTGGGCGCACTCGGCGAGCTCGCGCTCCTCGTCGCGGTTGAGGTGGAAACCGAGCTCGGTGGCGTCCACCAGGGCATAGAAGCCGCCGCTGTAGGCCACGCTATAGGTGACCTCTCCCAGCCCCGGCACATGGATCGTCGCGCGGTAGGTGTCGATGTAGCTGGGCAGCCCCTCGCAGGTGATCGCCTCCACCACGCCGTTCTCCACCCTCGCCTCGATCCTGACCAGCCCCGCCGGCGCCTCGAGCGTGAAGCGCTGCACGCCCTCTCGCTTGGGCACGATGCCTGCCTCGAGGACCGCGGTGGCGGTGCAGATGGTGTTGGAGCCCGAGTAGATGGGGTAACCCATCACCTCCATGATGATATAGCCGGCGGCTGCCTCGGAATCACTGGCCGGCACGATCAGGTCCACCGACATCTCGGGAACGCCATAGGGCTCGAACAGCAGCAGCTTGCGCAGGCCATCGGCATCATCGCGCAGGTAGTGCATCTGGTCGCGCACCGTGGCGCCGGGCAGGACGTCGATGCCACCGAGCACGATGCGGCTGACGTCGCCGCCGGCGTGGGTATCCATCATCCTGAAGGTCAGCGGCTGGCTCATGGGCGCGGCTCCTGGTTGGCGGAGGACTGGCTGGAGGGGGAAGAGGCCAGGGCGAAGGGCGCACCGTGCTCGTCCCACTGGCTGTCGGGCACGATCACGATCTTGCCCAGGAAGTTGCTGCCGCGGCTGACGAAGTAGCGCTCGGCGGCGTGCAGGTCGGAGAGCGGGAAGGCGGCATGCAGCACCGGCCTGAGCTCGCCGGAACGGATCCAGGCGATCAGCTGCTCGGCCTCCTCGCGGGTGCCGTGGGAGACGCCGAAGATCTGCACCTGGTAGAGATAGATGCGCGTCCACAGGATCTCCGAGATGTTGCCGCCGCTGGCGCCGGCGATGGAGAGCCGCGGGTAGCTGGTGCGCGCCTTCATGTCCTGGATCATGGTGTCGATGAAGCAGTCGGTCATCTCGCCGCCGACCAGGTCCATCACCGCGTCGATGGGCGCTCCGCCGGTGGCCGCTAGCACCCGCTCGGCGAAGCCGTCGAGGTCACCCCGGTCGATCACCGCCTCGGCGCCCAGCGCCTTGAGCGCTGCGGCCTTCTCCGGCTGGCTCACCGCGTAGGGAATCGCGCCGACGATGCGACACAGCTGGATCAGTGCGGTGCCGACCCCGCCACTGGCGCCGCTGACCAGTACCCGCTCACCGGCGGCCACTCCCGCCGAGGTCATCATATGGTAGGCGGTCTGGTAGGAGCACATGCCCAGGGCAGCGAGCTCGGCATCGCTGAGCTCGGGGTTGGGCACGTGGTGGAACTGATCGGAGGGCACGGCGACGTACTCGGCGAAGCCGCCGTCGGCACCGTGGCCGTAGTAGTCCGGGGTCAGGTTGATGTCACGGCGAGCGTCCGGGTAGAGGTTGAAGTCGAGCAGGCCGCGATCGCCGAGGCGGGCCGGATCGACCCCCTCGCCCACCGCCACCACCCGACCGGCGATGTCGGCGCCCTGGATGCGCGGGAAGGTCAGGGTCGGCTCGCCGCCCATGGCGAAGGAGGTCACCTCGCCCTTCTTCACCGGGTAGAGCCCCTCGCGGGCCTTGCGGTCGGTGTTGTTCTTGGCGGTGGCCGTGACCCGCACCAGCACCTCGCCGGGCCCCGGTTGCGGGGTCGGCACGTCGTCACGATAGACCAGCTTGTCGACGTCGCCATGGCCGGTCAGCAGCATGGCCGACATGGTGGCGGGAACGGTCGCGTCTGGGGGATTCGCCATCTGCTGCCTCCTGTGTGGGGCCGCCGGCGGCGTGCCGGCGGCGTGGATTGTGCACGAGACGATAGCAGAAGCTCCCCGGCGCTACCGAGCCCCTGCGAGGCCGAATCGGGGAGAAATCCTTTCCGTTTTCGCGGGGAGAAAGTTGCGGTTATTCCTGCTCTGCTTTCCTGACCCCCTACCAGTGCAGCGGATAGCGGCGATGGCGGGCCAGGTTGTTCACCAGCACGGCCACCGCCAGCATGATGGCGCAGCCGATGCCGATGGGCATCAGCGGATACCACCAGCCCAGCCCGGTGATCTCCGGGCCGCCGATCACCGCCACCAGGGCTGCCGCCGCACCAGGCGGATGCACGCTATGGGTCAGCTGCATCAACAGGATGGAGAGCGATACCGCCAGGGTCACGGCGAGTGGCGTGGCGCCCAGCAGCTGGAAGCAGGCGACCCCCGCCACCGCCGAGAGCAGGCTGCCCAGCAGCACGTTGCGCGGCTGGGCGAAGGGGCTCTCCGGCGCCGCATAGAGCAGCACCGAGGTGGCGCCGAAGGAGGCCACGATCAGCAGGTGCTGGGAGAGCCAGTGGGCACTGAGCCAGCAGATCGCCCCCATGCCGACCACGGCCCCCAGCCATGACCAGAGGGCATCACCGAGATCGGGGGTCTCGCGTTGCAGGCGCTCGCCGCGCATCTTTCCCAGATAGGTCTTCATCGTCCCTGAATCGTGGAGAGTGAGCGGGGAAGTCTGCCAAGACATAAGAAGATATAAAAGACGATATTTTTTATAACAACATGAATAAAACTTGATCGGGATCAGCTCCCCCATCTACTCCAATGGCTTCCACACGAGACATGATCTCCATCAAGCAAGAGGATCGAACAGGACGAGCCTCCGGGATGGGGGCAACCTCGCGGTCAATCGAGGCGCCTACTCCCTGCGCTCCTCGAGGAAGGCGAGCAGCTCCTCCAACGGCATCGGTCGAGCGAAGTAGTAGCCCTGGAAGGTCTCGCAGTGATGGTCGCGAAGGTAGCGGAACTGCTCCTCGGTCTCGATGCCCTCGACGACCACGTCCAGTTCCGGCTCCCCGGCCATGGAGACGGTGCCCCGGACGATGGCGGCATCACGAGGATCGCTGACCACATCCTGGGTGAAGGCACGATCGATCTTGATCTTGCTGATCGGCAGATACTTCAGGTAGCCGAGGCTTGAGAAGCCGGTACCGAAGTCATCGATGGCGATGCGAATCCCCTGCTCACGCAGCAGGCACAGGGTCTCGATCACCCGTTCGGTGCTGTCCATCAGCACCCCTTCGGTGAGCTCCAGCTCGAGGAGGGCCGGCGCCAGTCCGCTTTCCACTACCGTCTGCATGACGCCCCTCACGAACCCCGGCCGCTGGAACTGCATGGGCGAGATGTTCACGGCCATGGTGAGGTCATCCATGCCCATGGCATTGAGGTCCCGGGCGTCGCGGCAGGCGGTGGCCAGTACCCAGTCGCTGATCGGGATGATCTGACCGGTATCCTCGGCCAGGCCGATGAAGGCGGCCGGCGAGATGAAGCCACGCTCGGGGTGATGCCAGCGCACCAGCGCCTCCACGCCCACGACCTTGCCACTGGGTCCGTGGATCTGGGGCTGGTAGTAGAGCTCGAACTGCTGCTCCTCGATGGCTCGCTGCAGGGCATTGCGCAACGAGACCCGCTCGCTCACCTTCAGGTTGAGTTCGCGGGTGTACCACTGGAAGGTGTTGCGCCCTTGACGCTTGGCCTTGTACATGGCCAGGTCGGCCTGTTGGATCAGCTCCATGGGCCGCTCGACTCCGCCGTCGCACAGGGTGATACCGATGCTCGCCGTGATGCGCAGCTCGTTGCCATCGATATGGTAGGGGGCTGCAACCTGGGCCAGCAGGCGCTCCACGACCGGCAGTACATCATCCTCGTGGGCCAGGTCGGGGAGCAGGATCACGAACTCGTCGCCGCCGAAGCGGGCCACACTGTCGCCGGGGCGCAGCTGCTGCTCGAGTCGACCCGCAACCTCCTGCAGGATGCGATCGCCGGTCTCGTGGCCCAGGGTGTCATTGATTGGCTTGAAGCCGTCCAGGTCGAGGAAAAGCACCGCCAGATGGCGACGGTAGCGACTGGCAATCTGGCACCCCTGGGCGAGGCGATCCTCCAGCAGGGTGCGGTTGGGGAGCCCGGTCAGTGCATCGTGACTGGCGTTGTAGGCGAGCTGTGACTGGTACTCCTTCTGGGTAGAGATGTCGTTCTGCACCCCGATGAAGTGGGTGACATCGCCCGTCTCGTCACGCACCGGGGAGATATAGAGGTCGTTCCAGAAGGTGGTGCCGTCACGACGATAGTTGCGGATGACGATGTGCACGTCGCGACGGTTGGCGATGCCCTCCCGCAGCGCCAGGGTGGCACGCGGCTCGGTGTTCTCGCCCTGCAGGAAGCGGCAGTTGCACCCGACCGCCTCCTCCCTGGCATAGCCGGTGATGCGCTCGAAGGCCGGGGTGACGTAGGTGAAACACCAGTCGGCATCCAGGGTGAAGAACCCGTCGGTGATGCTCTGATCTCCACCCAGTGCAGGCGGCCCTCGTGGTCGTGAACCCTTGCCTCGAGCCCCCTGACGGCGCCACCGGACGCCAGCCGCTCTATCGCCTCGGCGATGCGGGCATGGTCCTGCTGGTCCACCAGGCGGGTGTAGGGTTGATGGAGGAGCTCGACCTCGTCATAGCCAAGCTGGTGCTGAAAGGCGGGGTTGACCTGCAGGAATCGGCCCTCAAGGCTGACGCGGCAGAACAGGTCGGTCGAGAGGGTAAAGAACTGATCCTGCCGACCGGTAGCCGGCAGCAGCAGGGAGCGCAATCGAGCAAGCAGCGGGCGGATCATGGACGTCCTGTGACTGTTGTTATGGGCGACCAGGCCTGGCCAGACAATGGCCACCCAATCCGGAAGGGGAGTCACAAACAGCGTTCGAAAATCGGCGAAAGCATAGTCGCACGATGCCTTTCCAGGCTCAAATCAGGTACAGGCGGGGGAAGACGGACAGCAGGCAAAAAAAAGCGAAGGGCCCACAGCGATGCTGTGGGCCCTCGAAATTCGTGGCGCGCCCGGCAGGATTCGAACCTGCGACCCTCGGCTTCGGAGACCAATCATGAAAACGTGGAAAACGCGCCGCTCGTGGCGGAGTGCTCAAAAAACAACTTGAAGATCAGTGGCTTACAAACTTCAAAGGCCTAGATGTTAATTCACCAATGCCCGATTAACACCGCCTCATATACACATAGATCAGTTTAGTGGGCACAGGCTGTTAAGTCCAGGCATGTCAAAATCTACACCTCGGACCCTTGGCCAAGCGATGGATCAGGCGCTGGAAAGATACATTGGAGCCCCCTCGATTCGCATCGCCTCCACCTGGGGTGCATTGTGTCTCATATAGGAAGCTGGTATTGCCTGTTTCTGGTGTCGCTTGACACCTGGACCTCGCAAGGTGGCGTAACCCCCATGCTTTTCTGAGCATCGAAGCAACGAGCAGAGCATCGCGGTACGCGCACAAAGAGTTATAGGTCGGGTAGCCCGAATATTGCACCAGGCATGAAAAAAGCGGCTGAAAATCGGTTATAATTCAAGAGCCTAACCAAGAATTAGCCGACACAGCCGCCATGACAAAATGTACCACGCCCACCGCCACCTTTCCAC
>Ga0207831_100080_pt1 | contig 131147 bp, 129 predicted proteins | sample TtanPargueraPR_7_FD_187741 | JGI IMG/M metagenome (GOLD analysis project Ga0207831, IMG submission 187741) | Aerobic enrichment media microbial communities from Bioluminiscent Bay, La Parguera, Puerto Rico - Tt and M1 (2) (SPAdes) | ecosystem: Environmental > Aquatic > Marine > Unclassified ...
CGGCGACACGATGTCTTCGATGAGGGCCCAGCCGTTGTCGGAGATCTCGTAGCGTCCTGCCATGGGTCACCTATGCTGCTGAGGCATAGATGACATTAGCAAATTCGAGTTTTCGGACAAAGCCTAGCGAATCTCATTGTCCCTTGGCCTGGCTTGCGCAGGGAGTGCCGGCGGGACCATAGGGAGAGTTATACATGAAGTCTGCACTGCGTCGTTGCTGTATCGCCTGGTCGCTGACTCTGGCACTGGATGCCTCGGCAGCGACCCCGGATGAGCTGTTCGACCGTGTCACCGACCGCGCCCGACAGCTTGCCACCCAGCCCTACCAGTCGCCCGATTCTCCCCTGCCGTCCGAGTTGTTGGAGATAGCGTATGACCAGTACCGGGAGATCCGCTTTCGTCCGGAGGAGGCGATCTGGAAGGATGAAGGCCTTTTCGAGGTCCAGCTGTTCCATCCCGGCTTCCTCTATGACCAGCCGATACGCCTGAACCTGATCGACGATCAGGGCGAGGTACGACCCTTGCCCTTCCGCCAGGAGCGATTCCGCTACGACGGCGACGCCTCCGCGCTCGCCGACCTCACGCTCGACGATATCGGCCATGCCGGTTTCCGGCTGCACTACCCGCTGAACAGCGGCGACTACTACGACGAGTTCGCGGTCTTCCTCGGCGCCAGCTACTTCCGCCTGGTGGGACGCCAGCAGGGCTACGGGCTCTCCACACGCGGCCTGGCCATCGATACCGCCGAGCCCAATGGCGAGGAGTTCCCGGCCTTCCGCGAGTTCTGGCTGGTGAAGCCGGCGCCGGACGCAACCCACATGACCATCCTCGCCCTGCTCGACAGCCCCTCGCTGGCCGGCGCCTACCGCTTCGTGATCACCCCTGGAGAGCACACCACGGTCGACACCGAGGCACGGCTGTTCGCTCGCAAGGACATCGGCAAGCTCGGCATCGCCCCGCTCACCAGCATGTATCTGCATGGCGAGATCGGCCACCACCCCGCCGATGACTACCGCCCTCGGGTCCACGATTCTCAGGGCCTCTCCATGCAGACCGGCACCGGCGAGTGGATCTGGCGACCGCTGAGCAATCCGGAGAAGCTCAGGCTTTCTCGCTTCCAGGATCAGTCACCGAGAGGCTTCGGGCTCATCCAGCGCCCCCGCGATTTCCATGCCTTCCTGGATGCCGAGGCCCATTACGAACGTCGCCCCAGCCAGTGGGTGCAGCCGCTAGAAGACTGGGGAAAGGGCAGTGTGGAACTGGTGGAGATTCCGAGCCAGAACGAGACCAACGACAACATCACTGCCTACTGGATACCAGACCAGCCGCTCGCCGCCGGTGAAGCTCGCACCTATCACTATCGGACCCATACCTTCGGAGCCATGCCGCCCGGGCAGGAGATGGCGCGAGTGCTCCGCACCCGCCAGGGCTGGGGTGCAGTCCCCGGACAGGAAAACCCGCCCCCCGCCAGCCGTCGACAGTTCGTCATCGACTTCCGTGGCGGTGAGCTGTCGAGTCTCGATGACAGTCATCCGGTCGAGCTGTCACTCGAGAGCTCGAGTGGTGAACTCCTCGAGCTCCAGGTTCAGCGCCTGCCGGATGGCGAGACATGGCGCGCCACCTTCCGCCTGGCCCCAGAGAATGATCGCCCGGCCGATATGCGCCTGTTTCTGACCCTGAACGACCGGCGCCTCACGGAAACCTGGAACTATGTCTGGTATCCCGATGAATTCCGTTGATGTCCGCGTCCCTGTATCCAAGACCCTTCCGCCCTGGCGCAAGACGCGCCGCATACTCTTCGCCCTGCTGTTCGCCGGGACCGTCGCCCTGGGAGTCTGGACCATGTTCCGGATCCTAATCGTGGGCGGTATCTCACTGCTGGAGCTCATCATCCTGGGGCTGTTCTCGATCACCTTCGGCTGGATCACCATCGCCTTCTGGAGTGCGGTGATCGGCTTCATGCTGAGGCTCACCCATCGAGATCCGGTGACGCTGTCGCGACGCAGGGCGTCGCCCCCGCCCACGGGTGCCCGATCGCGAACCGCCCTGGCCATGCCGATTCACAATGAGGACGTGGCCCGGGTGATCGCCGGCCTGGAGGCCACCTGTCGTGACCTGCCCAAGGACACCCCGACGCGGCGAATCGAGGTCTTCGTGCTCAGTGACAGCACCGATGAAGCCATCGTCGCCGAGGAGTCGGCCCAGGTGGGCGCCCTCCAGGCGCGACTGGCGGAGCGCTGCCGTGTGCATTATCGCCACCGCGACAGCAACGCCGGCCGCAAGGCCGGCAATCTGGCCGAGTTCTGTCGCCGCTGGGGCCGTCACTACGACTTCCTGCTGGTGCTGGATGCCGACAGCCTGATGAGCGGCACCACCATCACCTCGCTGATCGATGCCATGCTGGCCAACCCACGCCTCGGACTGCTGCAGACGGTGCCGATCCCGGTGCGCCAGGAGAGCCTGTTCGGTCGCGCCAATCAGCTGGCCGCCTCCCTCTATGCGCCCATGCTGGCAGCGGGATTGAGCTTCTGGCATGCCGATGCGGCCAACTACTTCGGCCACAATGCCATCCTGCGTATCCGCGCCTTCATGGAGAACTGCGGACTGCCCGACCTGCCGGGCGGCCCGCCGCTGGGTGGCGAGATTCTCAGCCACGACTTCGTCGAGGCGGCCCTGCTGCGTCGTGCCGGCTGGCAGGTCCAGATGCAGACCGACCTCGGGGGCAGCTACGAGGAGATGCCGAGCCACCTGCTCGACTTCGCCAAACGCGATCGGCGTTGGGTCCAGGGCAACCTCCAGCACCTGCGCCTGCTTACCGGGCGCGACCTGCACGCCATGAGCCGTCTGCACTTCCTGTTCGGTGCGCTCGCCTACCTCGCCTCGCTAATCTGGCTGGGAATCCTGGTGGTCAGCACGGTAGACGCCCTGGCCCGCGCCCTCACCGAACCGAACTTCTTCACCTCCGATGCCCAGCTCTTCCCCGACTGGCCACTCGCTCCACCGCCCCTGATCATGCCTCTGCTTGCCGGCACCCTGGCGATGCTGCTGATGCCCAAGGTGCTGGGACTGGGACTGGCACTGACGCAGCGCCCGTCGGATTTCGGCGGACCGCTGCGCCTGGTGGCCAGCGTGCTGCTGGAAGCCCTCTTCGCCATGCTGATCGCGCCCTTGATGATGGTGTTTCATAGCCTGTTCGTCATCAGCGTGGCAAGCGGGCGTACCGTCTCCTGGGACCCACAGTCTCGCGAAGGTCGCGCAGTCCCCTGGCAAGAGGCCTGGCGGCATACCTGGCAGGCAACCCTGGCCGGGCTGCTCTGGGCAATCATCACCTGGTGGTACAGCCCCGTCTTCTTCTGGTGGCTGACACCGGTCTGGCTGGGGCTGCTGCTGTCCGCGCCGCTGGTGCGATGGAGCAGCAGCCTGGCCCTGGGCCGCGTCCTGCGTCGTGCCGGTCTGCTGCTGGTGCCCAGCGAAACGCGTCCGCCTGCCGTGCTTCGAGAGCTGGCCAGGCGACCGGCAGCGACCGGCCAGGCTCCTCCCATGCCGCCCCCCGAGGAACTTCCTGGCGAGATGCCGGTGCAATCCTTCTCGACATCCCACCGCCGGACCCTGTCGCCGAAGGGCCAGTAGCGGAAGACACGAGATCCCGGCGGCGGGAGGGAGGGTGGCAAGGCGACGACGAGATGCTAGAGTGGGTCACTCGCTTGACGGGGTGCCGGTGAATCCGGCTGAGATAACGTAGGGTGGAGACACACCGAGCGCTGATCCCGTTGAACCTGATCCGGCTCGTACCGGCGTAGGAATCAAGCGGTGGCCTCTTCAGTTGTCTCCCTGCAGCGCGGTTTCCCCCGGCCCCCTCCTCGCCCACACTCCGGATCGTTCGTCACCTATCCCCGGAGAAGCCCATGGACTATCGCTTCAGCGACCTTACCGCCGCCTGCCACGACGACTGGCGCGCCTATATCGAGCACGACTTCGTGCGCGACCTGGGTAACGCCACCCTCGCCTCAGACGCCTTTCGCCACTACCTGCAGCAGGACTACCTGTTCCTGATCCACTTCGGTCGCGCCTATGCCCTGGCGGCCTACAAGAGCCGTGATATCACCGAGCTGCGCCATAGCCTGGAGGGCCTCAAGACCATCATCGATGTCGAGCTTGGCCTGCATATCGACTACTGCCGCGACTGGGGCATTTCGGAGGCCGACCTTGCCGAGCTGCCGGAAGCGCGCGCCACCATGGCCTACACCCGCTACGTGCTGGATACCGGCAACCGTGGCGACCTGCTCGACCTGCATGTGGCCCTGGCCCCCTGCCTGGTGGGCTACGGCGTGATCGCCGACTGGCTCAATTCACGCCCCGCCACCCTGCGCGGCAACGCCAACCCCTACGACGCCTGGATCGCCATGTACGAGAGCGAGGAGTTCCAGGCCGCCCGGCGCACCGAGGAGGCCTGGCTCGACGCCCGGCTGGCCGAGGTCACCCCGCGTCGCTTCGAGGAGCTCGTCCAGGTGTTCCGAGACGCCACGCGCCTGGAGATCGACTTCTGGCAGATGGGGCTGGACCGCAGCCTGTGACGGAGCCCGCCCGGGAGCGACGATGGTCACGCCCGAAGTGACCCGGCACCCCAGACGCAGGACGCCCCCGCTGCTTGGCAGCGGGGGCGTCGCGCATTCGGCGGTTGGTGCCGAATGTCAGAAGCGATAGCGTACGCCGACGCTGGCGGCATCGAAGTCGTACTGGTCCTCGTCGAGGTAGCGCATGTAGTCGGCACCCAGCGCCAGGTTGGGCGCCACATCGAACTCGGCACCGGCGCCGTAGGAGAAGCCGGACTCGCTGTCGACATCGAAGTCCACGTCGGTCATGCCGGCCAGGCCGTAGAGGCGGAACTCCTGGGAAACCGGCAGGATCCCCTTGGCATAGAGGCCCACCAGGGAGTCGAGCTCCACGCTCCCATCGGAGCCGCCACCGCCCAGGTGGCCCTCCACGGCGAAGTAGTCGTTGAACTTCAGGCCGCCGTTGACGCGCAGGCCGGTGCCATCACGGCTGTCGGCACGACCATCGGGATCGACCTCCCAGAACATGGCGTCACCACCCACATAGCCCTGGGGATAGGGAGGCTGCTGGGCCTGGGCAGCGGTGGCGCCGGCGGCGAACAGGGCGGAAGTCAGAGCGGCAATGGTCAGGGTCTTCATGACGTACTCCTCATTAATGAACACCGTTTCCTAACACCGATAAGTGTGGTCCCTCTACGACAATGTATCAAGGGACAAATGTGTAAAGTTGCGCTACGCCGCGTCGGCGACTGGCGACATGCCGCCCACCTGCCCTCCCGGCTATACTGAGCCTTCACGCTGGACAGGACCCGAGGATGCGCCACTGGTTGATCGCCAATACCCGGGCCGGCAACGGCTCCCGCGGCGAGGGCTTCTGGAAGCCACGCCTCGAGCGCGCCGGCATCACCTCGCTGCAGGTGCGTGATCTCGCCGAGGATGATTGGGAGACGACGCTTGCGGCCGACGATATCGTGCTGGTCGCGGGAGGCGACGGCTCGGTCAACCGGGCTGCTCGCGCGTGTCATGCCTGCGGGGCCATCCTGGGCGTGCTGCCGTCGGGTACCGCCAACGACTTCGCCAGGAACCTCGGCCTGCCGGAGGATCCCGATGCCCTCTGCGAGCTGGTCGCGCGGGCCCCGAGCGCGCGGGTCGATGTCGGCTGGCTCGATGACCAGCTGTTCCTCAACGTGGTCCACGTGGGTCTCGGCACCCTGCCGGCCACTCAGGCCTCACCGCGACTCAAGCGCTGGCTGGGGCGCTTCAGCTATGCCGCCGTGCTGCCTCAGCTGCGTCGCCTGGGGCTGATGCGGGGCTTCCAGGCGCGCCTCGAGATCGACCACGAGATCCTCGAGGAGCGCTGGCTGTCGCTGGCCATCGCCTCCGGGGCCTTCTTCGGTGGCGGTTCAAAGGTGCCGGGCGCCTGTGCCCGGGATGGCCACCTGACCCTGGTCGTTGTGCGCCCCCGACCCTGGTGGCGGCTGCTGTGGACCTTCATGGTCACTCGCCTGCTCGGCCATACGCCGCAGGATGACGACAGCGTGCTGGTGCGCCGGCCGTCGACATGCCGCATCGCCATGCATCACGGGCACCGGGTGACCGCCGACGGCGAGTCGTTGGGCCACTTCCGGGAGCTGACGCTACGCGTCGAGCCTGCGGCGCTACGGGTGATTGTCGGGCCCTGCTGAGCCGCCCTCACTCCCGCTTCGACAGCCCGAGGATCACGATGCCCGCCAGCACCATGCCGCCCCCCAGCAGCTGAACGGGTGACAGTGTCTGGCCGAGGACCAGATAACCCAGGACCAGCGCCGCCACCGGCTCCATGTTCATGGCCGGGGCGTTGCGCGCCATGTCCAGGCGCGGCACGCTGATAAAGAGGATGGAGAAGGCCACGCCATAGAAGAGCCCCAGCGCGGCCAGTCCCCAGGCACCGACGAGACTCTGCGGCAGATTCATGCCGCCCGGGACCAGGCCGGCGGCGCCAGCCGCCAGCATGCTGACCAGCACCGTGAGCATGGTCAGCAGACTGCGCAGGGTGCTGCCCACCTCGGCCAGGCGATGCTCGGTGATCCATAGCGCCCAGGCGAAGACGAAGGCGGCCGCCAGCCCCAGCCCCACGCCGAGAAACCAGTCGGGGCCCATGGCATCGGGGTCGGCGAGCCAGGTCGGCACATCCAGCACCACCACCAGGCCAATGAGGATCACCCCCATGATCAGCGCCGCCCGCGGCGTGGGGCGCGGCCCGCCCATCGCCCAGCTGATCAGCGCCAGCTGGATCGGCAGGGTGTTCATCAACAGCAGCGCCACCACCACCGGGATGCGTGCCACCGCCGAGTAGAGGGAGAGGCTCTGGACTACCACCAGCAGCCCCACCAGCAGCTGCCAGCCAGCGGTACCTGCCGGCAGACGCAGCGACTTGCGCTGGAGCATCACCAGGGCACCGAGCACCACCACCGCCACGCTGGAGCGTACCAGGATCGCCAGCAGCAGCCCGGTGCCCTCATCGAAGGCGACCCGGGCGGCGACGTGATTGGTGGCAAACAGTGTGGCCACACTGCATAGCAGCGCAATGGCCAGCGGGCGAGGGAGAGCGGAGGCTTGCGACATGGGGCTTCCTTGCGCGAACGGTCTGGTGGGCAGGGCCTTCGACCCGGAACATGACGGGCATCAAGCAACGGCCACTGCCGGTGGCGGGTCACCATGTTAGCCTAACATCTCACCCTGTCCACGAGACTACCCGATGCGCGACCCGGTCCTGGTGATCAACTGCGGCTCCTCCTCCATCAAGTATGCCCTGGTACCCGAGGATCCGGCCCTGCCTCGCCAGTCGGGCCTGGCCGAGCGCCTGGGCGTCAACGATGCGCGGCTGAAGGGGATCGATGCCGACGGACGCGAGTTCTCACAGCCCCTGCACGGCGCCGACCACGCCGAGGCCATGGCCGTGATCCTCGAGCGCCTGGGCGGCCCGCCCCCTGCCGCGGTGGGCCACCGTATCGTGCACGGCGGCGAGCGCTTCACCGGCGCCACCCGTATCGACCCCGCCGTGCTGCGCGCCATCGAGACCACCGGCGCCCTGGCACCGTTGCATAACCCCGCCAACCTGGTGGGGGTGCGCGCCACCCTGGCGCTGTTCCCGGCATTGCCCCAGGTCGCGGTGTTCGATACCGCCTTCCACCAGAGCCTGCCGCCGCGCGCCTACCGCTACGCCCTGCCCCAGCACCTCTATGCCCAGCACGGCATCCGTCGCTACGGCTTCCACGGCAGCAGCCACGCCTACGTCAGCGGGCGCGTCGACCATCTCTCCACCCGCGCCCATGGCGGCTGGCTGGTCGCCCACCTGGGCAATGGCTGCTCGACCTGCGCCGTGTGGCAGGGCCAGAGCGTGGATACCAGCATGGGCCTGACTCCCCTGGAGGGCCTGGTGATGGGTACCCGCAGCGGCGACGTCGACCCCGGCCTGCACGCCCACCTGGGCCGGCAGCTCGGTTGGTCGCTGGAGCGTATCGACACCCTGCTCAACAAGGAGAGCGGCCTGCTGGGCCTTTCCGGGATCTCCAACGACATGCGCCGCCTGGAACAGGCCGCCGCCGAGCACCATCCCGGCGCCGAACTCGCCATCGAGGTGTTCTGCTATCGCATCGCCAAGTCCCTGGCCGCCCTCTCCTGCTCCCTGCCGCGACTCGACGGTATCGTCTTTACCGGCGGCATCGGCGAGAATGCCAGCGCGGTGCGTGCCCGGGTGATAGAGGCCCTGCCCCACTTCGGGCTGCGCCTCTCGGCCACGGCCAACGCCGAGACCGTGGGCGGCCAGGAAGGGCGCATCGATGCCGGCGCCGCCGGGCCCGAACTCTGGGTGATCCCTACCGACGAAGAGGGCCAGATCGCCTTCGAGACCCGCCAACTCCTCAGCGAGACTCCCGCATGACGCGTCCCGACCCCCGCACCCTGCTGCTGGTGCCCACCGGCACCGGTGTCGGCCTCACCTCCGCCTGCCTGGGGCTGATTCGCGCCCTGGATACCCTGGGCCTCAAGGCCAGCTTCCTGCGACCCTTCCGTCAGGATGAGTTCAACGGGCCCGGCCCGGACCGCTCAACGGCGCTGGCTCGCAGCACCCTGGGGCTGACACCCCCCGAGCCACTGCCACAGATGCGCGTGGAGAAACTGCTGCGCGACGACCGCATCGCCGACCTGATGGAGGAGGCGGTCGCCAGGCACACGCGAGCCGCCGCCGGCGAGGAGGAGACACGCCCCGACCTGGTGGTGGTCGAGGGCCTGGTGGCCAGCCCCCAGAGCAGCTATGCCGGCCAGCTCAACGCCGAGCTGGCCCGCGCCCTGGATGCCAGGGTGATCCTGGTGGCCGACGGTGACCTGAGCGACCCTCGCCATTTGGCGGAACAGCTCGACATCCACGCCCAGCCCTTCGACGGCGCACGCTCCTCGCGCACCCTGGGCTGCATCCTGATGCGCGTGCGGCCGTTGCCCGAGGCCGCCACCACGACCCCGCTCGCCGCTCCCGAACTGGCCGCCAACACCAACGGCGAACTGGCCGATACCCTGCGCCAGTACCTGCCCGCCCTGGATGGCCAGCAGTTCCGGCTGATCGGCGCCGTACCCTGGCACGACGCCCTCTCCGCGCCGCGGGTCATCGATGTGGCCCGCGCGCTGGGCGCCCAGTTCCTGCACGAGGGCGAGGCCGCCACGCGCCGGGTGATGGGCACCAGCCTGTGTGCGCGCAGCGCCTCCCGGGCACTGCACGTGTTCAAGCCGGGTCGGCTGATCGTCTCCCCGGGCGATCGCGACGACATCCTGCTGGCCTCCGCACTCTCCACCATGAACGGCGTGCCGCTGGCAGGCGTGCTGCTCACCCACGGTGAACAGCCCAGCGAGTCGATGGTGGATATCTGCCGTCCCGCGCTGCGCAGTGGCCTGCCGGTGCTGGCGGTGGACTCGGACAGCTTCGACACCGCCAAGCGCCTCGACCGCATGGCCAACGACATCCCCATCGACGATGCCGAGCGCGCCGAGCAGGTGACCCGCTTCGTCGCCGGCCACCTCGACCTGCCGTGGCTCAAGGAGACCCTGAGTCGGGGCTATCCGCGCCGGCTCTCCCCCGCCGCCTTCCGCCACCAGCTGGTGCAGCTGGCACAGCGTGCCGACCGGCGCATCGTGCTACCGGAAGGCAACGAGCCACGCACCGTGGAGGCCGCGGTGATCTGCCAGCAGCGCGGCATCGCCCGCTGCGTGCTGCTCGGCAGGCGGGAGGAGATCGAGGAGGTGGCCCGCCAGCGCGGCATCGAGCTGCCCGAGGGGCTCGAGATCATCGACCCCCGCGCCATCCGCCAGCGCTACGTGGCGCCCATGGTGGCGCGTCGCGCCGGCAAGGTGAACGAACTCACCGCCGAGGATCAACTGCAGGACAACGTGGTGCTCGGCACCATGATGCTCGCCGAGGACGAGGTCGACGGCCTGGTCTCCGGGGCGGTGCACACCACAGCCAACACCGTGCGTCCCGCCTTCCAGCTGATCAAGACCTCGCCGGACTACCGCCAGGTGTCGTCGATCTTCTTCATGCTGCTGCCCGAACAGGTGGTGGTCTATGGCGACTGCGCGGTGAACCCGGACCCCGACGCCGAGACCCTGGCCGAGATCGCCATCCAGAGCGCCCGCTCGGCGGCGGCCTTCGGTATCGAGCCGCGGGTGGCGATGATCAGCTACTCCACCGGCGAGTCCGGCTCCGGCGCCGACGTGGAGAAGGTGCGCCAGGCCACCCGGCTGGCCCGGGAGCGCGCACCGGAGCTGTGCATCGACGGCCCGCTGCAGTACGACGCCGCAGCCATCGAGAGCGTGGGTCGCCAGAAGGCCCCCGACTCGCCGGTGGCGGGTCGCGCCACGGTATTCGTGTTCCCCGACCTCAACACCGGTAACACCACCTACAAGGCGGTGCAGCGCAGCGCCCACGTGGTCAGCGTCGGCCCCATGCTGCAGGGCCTCAACAAGCCGGTGAACGACCTCTCCCGCGGCGCCCTGGTGGATGACATCGTCTACACCATCGCGCTGACCGCCATCCAGGCGGCCCAGGCAGACTGAGCCATCGATGCAGCAGCCGCGGTGACTGGCCGCGGCTGGCCAATCGGAATATGCTTGAGGAACCCGTTGCCTTCGTCCTGGAAGGCCAGAACCAAGATGGAGAAAGAGATGCCCGGCTTGCTTCCCGATGTCGACCCCGATGGCCTGCTGGAATACTCGGTGGTCTATACCGACCGCTCGCTGAACCACATGTCGGCGCGATTCCAGGAGGTGATGCGCGAGGTCTCCTCGCACCTCAAGGAAGTCTACAACGCCCATAGTGCGGTCATCGTCCCCGGCAGCGGCACCTTCGGCATGGAGGCCGTCGCCCGCCAGTTCACCAAGGGCCGCCGTGCCCTGATACTGCGCAACGGCTGGTTCAGCTACCGCTGGAGCCAGATCCTCGAGATGGGCCACATCCCCGCCGACATCAACGTGCGCAAGGCGCGTCGCCTCGACGAGGATGACACCACCTCGCCGTTTGCCCCCGCGCCGCTGCAGGACGTGATCGACACCATTCGCGACACCCAGCCCGACATCGTCTTCGCCCCCCACGTGGAAACCTCCTCGGGCATGATGCTGCCCGACGACTACATCCGTCAGGTGGCCGACGCCATCCACGAGGAGGGCGGCCTGTTCGTGCTCGACTGCATCGCCTCCGGCACCATGTGGGTGGACATGCAGGACCTCGACGTCGACGTGGTGATCAGCGCGCCGCAGAAGGGTTGGAGCGCGTCGCCCTGCTGCGCCATGGTGATGCTCTCCCGCCTGGCCCGCGAGACCATCGAGGAGACCACCAGCACCAGCTTCGCCTGTGACCTGAAGAAGTGGCTCTCGATCATGGAAGCCTACGAGAATGGCGGCCATGCCTATCACGCCACCCTGCCCACCGATGGCCTGGTGACGCTGCGCGACGTCATGCTGGAGATCGAGCAGTACGGCCTCGACAAGGTCCGTGACGAGCAGCAGGCGCTGGGCAGCGGCGTGCGTGAACTGCTCGCCGACTTCGGCTACAAGAGCGTGGCCGCCCCCGGCTACGAATCCCCCGGCGTGGTGGTCTGCTATACCGACGACCCCGGCATCGTCGGCCGCTTCGCCGAGGCGGGGCTGCAGGTCGCCGGCGGCGTACCGCTGATGTGCGACGAAGGGGAAGGTTTCCAGACCTTCCGCATCGGGCTGTTCGGCCTGGAGAAGCTGCACCATCACCAGCGCACCATCGACACCCTGCGCCAGGCACTGGAGAAGGTCTCGGAGCCGGTTTCGACCCCGCCCGACGAGGCGTGAGGGGATCCGCAGGCGATCACGGCATGCATGATGCGAAGAGGGCGGCCCCTGGGCCGCCCTCTTATCTTTGTCACGCTTCGCTTGCTGTCACTCGTTGACGCGAATATCAGGCTGCCCCGAAACCACGCGGTACGTAGCCCAGGTTGTTCTTAACCTCCTTGACGCCACCGGCGTTCTCGGCCGCCACCTGCACCGCCATGCGCTCCTTGTCGCTCTCCACCAGGCCCCATAGCTCCACCTTGCCCTGGCTGACGATGACGTTGATACGATCGACCATCACGCCGGTGTTGTCGTCGATCTCCTTGAGGATCGCCTCGCGGATCTCGCGATCATCGGTACTGGCAGAGGCCTCGGGACCGGCCACGGCGAAGCCCTGCAACAGGTTGGCGCGGCTGACGATACCCACCAGCTTGCCCTCCTTCACCACCGGCACACGCTTGATGTGGTGCTTCTCCAGCAGGCGCGAGATCTTCGCCAGCGGCATCGTCTCGTCGATGGTGAGAGGGTCGGGGGTCATGATCTCGTGGGCACGGCGCCCGTGTGACTTGACGTACTCGCCGGGATCGTTGACGGCGAACAGCCGCAGCCACCAGGACTTGTTGCGCTTGTCGTCCTCGACGCGGCGGATCAGGTCGCCCTCGCTGACGATGCCCAGCACATTGTCGGCCTCGTCCACCACCGGCACGGCACTGATGCCATGTTCGAGCAGCAGGCTGGCGATCTCGCGCACTTCACTGTCTCGGCCTACGGTGATGACATTACGGGTCATGATATCGGCGGCTTGCATCGATGTTCTCCAGCGGGTTCAGGGGCTTGTACAAGCAACATAGCAATGCCCTGAACGCTTCGCCTTGATCCAGGCCAAAAACTGTCAACGCTCCCCCGATAGGGCCCTGCCCCTGGCAAGGCACAAGCACCCCCGCCCTGGCAGCGCCGGGCCCGGTTCCGTATCCTGAGCGCCGATGCCGGGACATCCCCCGGAGCGTTTCACTGTTTCTCGCACCACGGATACCCTGATGACCGATAATCCCCAGCACGCTGCACGCCTGGCGCTCTCCCTGTTGGACCTGACCAGCCTCAACGATGACGATACCGACCGCGGCATCGAATCGCTGTGCCGTCGTGCTCGCACCCCCGCTGGCACCCCCGCCGCGGTGTGTGTCTACCCGGCCTTCGTCACCACCGCCCAACGCACCCTCAAGGCGCTGGACCTCGCCGGCAAGGTGCGGGTGGCCACGGTGACCAACTTCCCCCATGGCGGTGACGACATCATGGCCGTCGCCCGCGAGAGCCGCGAGGCGGTGGCCGCCGGGGCCGACGAGGTGGACGTGGTCTTCCCCTGGCGCACCCTGCTGGCCGGCGACGAGGAGACCGGTCGCGAACTGGTCGCCTGCTGCCACCAGGCCTGCGGCGATGCCACCCTCAAGGTGATCCTCGAGACCGGCGAGCTCAAGGACCCGGCGCTGATCCGCCGCGCCGCCGAGCTTGCCATCGAGGGCGGCGCCGACTTCCTCAAGACCTCCACCGGCAAGGTGGCCGTCAATACCACCCTGGAGGCTACCGAGATCCTGCTCGAGGCGATCAAGGCCAGCGGCCGCGACGTCGGCATCAAGGTCGCCGGTGGCGTGCGCACCACAGAGGATGCCCAGGCCTACCTGGCACTGGCCGAGCGGGTGATGGGCACCAACTGGATCACCCCCGGGCACTTCCGCTTCGGTGCTTCCGACCTGTTCGATGACCTGCTGGTCGCCCTCGGGCTAGCGGTGGCACCGGCCGGTGACAAGTTATGAGCACACCCGCATCCGCGTGGTGGACGCCGACGGCGAGTTGCTGAAGGAGTACACCATGGCCGAGCTGCTCCCGGACGCCTTCGGGCCGGAGAACCTCGACCAAGCCCTCTGAGCGGCTGGCTCTTTCGGAGACTCACCCGCCCGGCTCGTCCTCATGCCCCGGACCCTCGGCGTGGACCCGCTCCACGTCGACGATCCGCGAGCGGCTCATGACCACCTTCCAGCGCTGCAGGGTGGGTGGGCCATCACCCTGGGTCTCGCGGATCACCAGATTGAGGAGGTGGCGCTTCTCCACCTCCTCGCGCACCACCTGGTCGCCCTCCTCCAGCCGGTAGACCCGGCGGCTGCCCTTGTCCATCAGTCGAGCGATCGGCGACAGGTCCAGGGCCAGTGTCTCGCGGGTGTGGTCATAGCCGCTGAGGAAGCGCGTCGGCGACATCCGCGAACGGGAGCGGTAGTGCAGCACGATCTCCTCACGCTGAGCCACGCTGCGCTTGCGCACGCGTTTGATCTCCTCGTCGAGCCTGGGGTAGCGCTTGTAGTCGAACCACTCCAGCTGGCGGCCCACTACCTGATTGCGGGTCGGGTCCAGATACTGGCGGCGCCACTTGGGCCGGCCACGGCGCAGGAGGCGCCACAGGGTGTTGCGCAGGTCGTCCTTGAAGACCTCGCGCAGCGCATAGATGCCGGCCATGGCCAGCACGAACAGCGCGGTGATATCGGCCAGGGTGTCGCGCACGCGAAGCAGGCCCAGCGAGACGAACACCATCACCACCGCGGTGGCCAGCGCCTTCACTGCCTTCTGCTCGGCGTTGCCCAGCTCCTGGGTCTTCTGCTTGAGGGTCACCGGGTATTCGATCAGCCGGCGCAGCAGGCGCATCTTGTTGGACATCCGCGTGGGATCACGCGTCACCCGCTCGGAGTTGTACTCGCGCTCACGGCGATAGTCGTCCTCGGCGCGGCAGATCGCCACCAGGCGCGCGCGCACCGGCCGGAAACGCGCCCCCCGCGGCAGGCCGGCGAGCAGTGCCAGCAGACGCTGCTCCGTGAACCAGGAGAGGTAGTTGTCGATGGTGGCGAAATAGCGGTGCAGGCTCTCCTCGCTGGGCTCATGACGGCGCAGGCGGCGCAGGATGCTCACCGCAAGGTCGACATGCTCGGTCAGGCGCTGCTCGAGGCTGGGGGGCTGCTCGCCCTCCTCTTCCTTCACCGGCTGGCTACGCCCCTCCGACGACCGCCCGCTGGTGGCTGTGTCTGCCTTTTCTCCCTTTTCCGCCTTCTCGGCTTTCTCTGCCTTCAGCGCACGACGGGCATCATCGATCAACGGCCCGGCGGCGCTCTCCATGGCCACCACATACTGATAGGCGTAGAGGCTCAGGCTGAGACGGTAGTGCTCGGCATCCAACCTGCCACGCTCGGCCAGGCGGCTGAGCACCAGCGGTAGCCGGTAGCGATCGCTGAAGTAGGTGCGCTTGACCTGGATCGCGGCGTGGTAGAAGTCCTCCTCGGCGATCACCTGGCCGGTCAGCCCCAGCTCGCCGGGCACGAACAGGAAGAGGTCGAGCCGGTGCGAGGTCTCCTCCTGCAGCACGCGGGAGACCTTGAGGTGCAGGCTGTCCTGGCGTTCGACGTGGATCACGCATGGGCCTCGCTGCCGGTTTCATGATACCTGCACATCTACTGCCCCGGGTCCGGCGAGCCGCCGCTGCTGCTCGTCTGATGGTGCGGGTCGGCAACCCCGGCACGCCCCGGGGCGCGACCGGCCGCATCCCGCTCGCTGGCCCGCTCATCGCCATGCTCGCTGGAGCCATCCAGGCGGCCACCGCCACGCCCCTCCATGCTGACGCTGAGCCGCGGCACGCCGAGGTCGACGCCCTGGGACTCCATGCGCTGCTTGAGCAGCAGGTTGAAGGCCCGCGCCACGTCCCACTGCATCTCCGGTGCAGTGCGGAAGCGCATACGCAGGATCGGGCAGCCATCCTCGAAGGCATGGATGCCCTGCATCTCCAGCGGTGACCAGATGTAGTGGCGCATCATGGGGTCCTGGCGCAGCGCCTGGGCGGTCTCCTGCATCAGGGTGATGGCATCGTCGATCTTCATTTCGTAGGGAATGCGGATCTTCATCAGCGCGATGCCGAACTGCCGCGACATGTTGTGGATCGAGTCGATGCGGCTGAAGGTGATGATATGCACGATGCCGTCGAGGTCGCGCAGGCGCACGGTACGCAGGGTCAGCCCCTCCACCGTGCCCATGTGACCGTTGATCTCGACGAAGTCGTCCACCGCCAGGGAGTCCTCGATCAGGATGAAGATGCCGGTGATCAGATCCTGCACCAGTGTCTGGGCGCCGAAGCCGAGTGCCAGGCCGATGACACCGGCACCGGCCAGCAGCGGTGTGACGTTCACCCCCAGGTTGGCCAGCCCAACGATGCCGGCGATGATCACGATGGCGGTGAAGATGACGTTGCGGATCATCGGCGTGATGGTCTGGGCACGGGCCTGGTTGACCCGCCGCCCGCGGGAGCGCGCCGAGCTGGTCAACGCCCGCTGGATGGCGGTGTCGGCGAAGATCCACGCCAGCCAGGCCAGCAACAGGGTCAGGGCAATGGCCAGCAGTGCCTGGCCGATGCGCGCACTGGCCACGCCCTGGCTGCCGATGCCCAGCAGAGATCCGCTCCACACCTGCAGCGACAGCTCGGCGAAGGCCAGCCAGGTGGCGACGTGGGCCAGTACATAGCCGAAACGCTCGAGGCGAACGCGGTACTGGCTGACGCGCCGCCGGCGCTGCCGACGCTTGCGGCGTTCACCATGGCGACGCACCAGGCCGGTAACCACGAGGGCCAGGATCAGCAGCGCCGCGGAGATGATCGAGCGAGCCAGGGCGGTGCCCACATCACCACCGGTGACGAAGATGGCCACCAGCGAGCCCCCCACCAGCAGCAGCGCCGGCACGTGCCACAGGCTGCCCAGTACCTGCACGATACTGGCACTGGCGCCGGTCTCGCGCCGCTCGCGCCAGGGGCGGTTGCGGATGATGTGCTCGATGGGCCGCTTGAAGCTGAGGATGAAGCGCACACTGAGCAACGCCGCCAGCATGTTGGCCAGCACCGAGAGCAGCCCGGCGAGTTCGGCACCGAGCAGACCGGTGAGACGCCCGGAATTGAAGGCATCGCCCAGCGCCACCAGGGCGCCAATCACGAACAGGGGTCGCAGGCCGTAGTGCTGCACCAGTTGCACCGCCACGAAGCGGTGGCCGCGGGTAAACTCCGAAACGAAGGTCTCCACCACCACCGACAGGGTGCGACCGCACAGCGCGATATAGGCCACCACCAGCGCCAGCACGCGGCCGCTGCTGGGCGGCACCAGCTGGGCGATCCCCAGAACCAGCGCGAAGGCCAGTGCCCAGGGCAGCATGCGGCGCAGGAAGTGCACGGTAAGCAGCCAGGCCCGCGGCTCGCGGGGCAGCTCCAGGGGCCAACCGCGCCGCCTCGCCAGCAGGCGGCCCAGGGCGATCAGGATCACCAGCAGACCGCCCCAGATCACCAGCAACACCGCCGCCTCCACCGCGAAGCGGATCAGGTCGGCATTGCCGGTCTCGGCCACCAGGGCACTCAGGTCACGCCAGCCCTGCTGCAGCTGGGCCTGCCAGCGCGCCAGCGGCGAATCCTGTCCCTCGGCCTGCTGGCCCAGGTCACTGATGGTCTCCGCCAGGGCGCCAAGCAGCCCCTCGCGCGGGGTGATGCCACTCTCCTCGGTGGCCTCGCCGTGCACTTTCTGCAGGTCCTGCAGGCTCTCCAGCAGCTGGCCGCGCCGCTCGGAGTCCTCGAGAGTCGCGATGATGCGCTCCAGCGACTCCTGGAAGGCCTGGGGATCATGCTGCTGCTGATCTTCCGCGGAGGTCACCAGGCCCGGCAGGTTGACCGCCTGGGCCTGAACCGCCGCCGTGGGCAGCAGCCAGATGGCCAGCCCCAGCAGCAGTCCGTAGAAAAGCATCCAGGCGGTGGTACAGGAACCGAGGCGGCGGTGGGAGAACATCACATCTCCAGGTCGATGGCAGATTCAGGCAATGGGAATCGATGCGTCGTGAGGAAAGGCCGATATGATACGCTCTCTGACGCTCCCATGTGATGCACAGGATGCCGCCATGACGCCGCTACCGCCACCCGAACCGCATACCCCCGACGGGGAGACCCGCCGCGTGGGGGTCGAGATCGAGTTTGCCGGCCTGCCTCCCCAGGATACCGCTGCCATGGTGTGCGAGCTGTTCGGCGGCGAGGTGAAGGTGATCAGCCCTCACCGCCTCAAGGTGGAAGAGACTCGCTGGGGCACCTTCACCATCGAGCTCGATACCCAGTATGCCCATCCCGATGCGGAAGTGCTGGAAGCCATGCCCAGCGGCGACAGCGAGTGGGAGCGCCATCGCCACCAGATGCGCATCGACTTCCATAACCGCACCCGCGAGCTGATCGGCGATGTGGTCACCGGGCTCGTGCCCACCGAGATCGTCTGTCCGCCGATCCCCTGGGACGAGCTCGGCGAGCTGGATAGGCTGTTCGAGGCCCTGCGCGAGCATGGCGCCAAGGGGACCGACGCCAGCCTGCTCTACGGCTTCGGCCTGCACCTCAACCCCGAGGTACCCAGCCTCGAGGTGGAGAGCCTGCTCGATCACCTTCGCGCTTATCTGCTTACCGCCGAGTGGCTGCGCGAGCAGATCGACGTGGACATCACCCGCGAGGTGCTGCCCCATGCCAACCCCTTCCCCAAGGCCTACGCCCTCAAGGTGCTGGCCCCCGACTACTCGCCGGACCTCGACACTCTGATCGGCGACTACCTGGCCGACAACCCGACCCGCAACCGCGAGCTCGACATGACCCCGCTGTTCGCCCATCTGCGACCGGATTACCCCCACGAGCTGTTCCGCAACAAGCTGGTCAAGGCCCGCCCGACCTTCCATTACCGGCTACCCGACGCGCGACTCGCGCAGCCGGGCTGGGGCTCGGCGGTGGAGTGGAATCGCTGGCTGGAGGTGGAGAAGCTGGCCGCCGACAAGGATACGCTCCGCCAGCGTGCCGCCGGCTATGTTGCCAAGCACACCCGTTCGCCGCTCACCCGCCTGTGGTTGCGTCTGCGCGGCTGGGTGAAGGCCACATGAGCGAGCGCCCGCTGATCGGCATCACCACCTCGGATCGCAAGAGCCATATCGCCTGGCTGTTCGACTGGTTTGCCGTATGGCGCCACGGTGGCCGGCCACGGCGGCTGTCGCCCTCACGCCCCTGGCCGGAGCGCCTCGATGGCCTGATCATCGGCGGCGGCGACGACATCCAGGCACACCTCTACGATGCCGAGGTACAGATCGACGTGCGCGTCGACCCCCAGCGCGACGAGCTGGAGCTGGAGCTGCTCGAGACCTTCATCCCCCAGGGCATCCCGGTGCTCGGCATCTGTCGGGGTGCCCAGCTGATCAACGTCTACCTCGGGGGCACCCTGGACCCGGATATCTACACCAGCCATGAGGGACTCAAGCGGCGGCGCACGGTACTGCCGCGCAAGACCGTGGATATCGTCGGTGACAGCCAACTGCATCGCATCCTGCGGGTCAGCTGGTGTCGCATCAACAGCCTCCACCACCAGGCCGTCAGACAGGCCGGACGCGGCATCGAGATCGTCGCCCGCGACCGAGACGGCCTGGTGCAGGGCATCGAGTCCCGCGACCACGACTTCCTGATCGGCGTGCAGTGGCACCCCGAGTGGCTGGTCTTCAACCGCCCACAGCAGCGCCTGATTCGCGCCCTGGTCAGTGCCGCACGGGCCTCCTGGCGCCCGACGTGACTCTGCCTGCCCTGCCCCAGAAAGCATCGGGGCCACCCGCAGGTGGCCCCGATGCATCATGCGCTGGGCTGGATCAGCGGCTCTGACGTCACCCCTCCAGCGTCGCCTCCAGGGTGATCTCGGCCTTGAGCAGCTTGGAGATCGGGCAGTTCTCCTTGGCGCCATTCGCCGCCTCCTCGAAGGCCGCCTGATCGGCGCCAGGCACCCGACCGACGGTGGTCAGGTGCACCGCGGTGACCGACAGGGAGTCTGGATCCAGGGTCACCTTGGCCTTGGTATCGAGGCTGTCGGCGGTGTAGCCCGCCTCACCGAGCACCAGCGACAGGGCCATGGTGAAGCAGCCGGCATGCGCCGCGCCGATCATTTCCTCCGGATTGGTGCCCTCGGCACCCTCGAAGCGCCGGCGGAAGTCATACGGCGTATCCTTCAACACCCCGCTTCGGGTAGAGAGCGTACCGCCTCCTTCCTTCAGGCTGCCCTTCCACTGTGCGCTGGCAAAGTTCTCGATCGACATATCGGCTCCTTGTGTTGTGCGACGGGATATCTCACCTTCACACCATAGATCATGGGGCTGGGATTCCCATGACTCAAGGGCTGATTGCAACGCCGACGACCAGCACCCAGAATACATGGAAGAATTTTCCAATAAATAAAAGGAGCCACGCCATGCTGTCCGCCACCGGCGTCACCCTGCCCGCTACCGCCCATGAACCCGCCATCGAGCTGCCGGCCATCGGCCAGGGCACCTGGTACATGGGTGAGGGGCTTGCCCCTCGCAGCGACGAGATACGCGCCCTGCAGCACGGCCTGGCCATGGGCCTGACCCTGATCGATACCGCCGAGATGTATGCCGATGGCGGCGCCGAGGAGGTGGTGGGCGAGGCACTGGCCGGGCGGCGCGACGAGGCCTTCCTGGTCTCCAAGGTCTACCCCTGGAACGCGGGCCGGGATTCGGCCATCGCCGCCTGCGAGGCGAGCCTGAAGCGCCTGCGCACCGACCACCTCGATCTCTACCTGCTGCACTGGCCGGGCAGCATCCCGCTGGATGAGACCCTGGAGGCCTTCGAGCGCCTGCGCGAGGCCGGCAAGATCCGCCGCTTCGGGGTCTCCAACTTCGACATCGACGAGATGCGCGCGCTGCACGCCCTGCCCGGCGGCGAGGCCTGCGCGGTGAACCAGGTGCTCTACCACCTGGGCTCCCGGGGCATCGAGCACGCCCTGCTGCCCTGGCAACGCGAACATGGCATGCCGACCATGGCCTACTGCCCGCTGGCCCAGGCCGGCGGCCTGCGCGAGGACCTGCTCGGCCACCCCGAAGTGCTGAGCATCGCCGCACGCCACGGCATCACCCCGGCCCAGGTACTGCTGGCCTGGGCGATCCGCCTTCACGATGGTCGCCGGGACGTCATCGCCATCCCCAAGGCGGCTCGGGTCGACCATGTGGAGCAGAATGCCGCCGCCCTGCACGTCAGGCTCGATGACGACGCCCTGGCCCGGCTGGACGCCGCCCTTCCGGCCCCGGGCCGCAAGGTGCCACTGGATATCGTCTAGCCCGACCAAGCGCTCAGTCGCCGCCGCGCAGCCGGGCCAGCGCCGCGGCGAGGGGCGCCTGGCCCACCTCGCGCAGCGCCGCCACGTTGCGCTCGGGAATCGCCTCGGGGTCCGGGTAGTGCGAGAGCGCCCGCTCCAGCCCCGCCTCACGCAGCAGGTGCAGCATCGGGAAGGGCGAGCGGTTGGTGAAGTTGGCGGGATCCTCCGGCGCGGCATCCGCGAAGCAGTAGTCGGGGTGGAAACTCGCCAGTTGGTAGGTGCCTTCATAGCCCTGGTCGGCCAGCAGCGCCTCGGCCACCTCCAGGAAGTCCAGGTAGTCGTCGAAGGCCTCGAGGCCCGGGGTGAGCACCAGCAGGGTTGTCTCGATTGCGGGTGTCTCGTCGAGGCGTTCGCACTCGGCCACCAGGGTCAGCAGGGCCTGCTCCCAGTCACCGGCGTCTAGGATGACGTAGCGGATCGTGTCGCGGGCCACCTCGCGGCCGGCGAAGGGGCAGACGTTGCGGGCGACCACGAAGGTCTCCACCCACTGGCGGGTAGCGGCGAGGGGATCAACGGCTTGGGTCATGGTCGGCTCGGCAGGAGGGTGGGCCGGCAGTATAGCGCAGTGGCGGCCACCCTCCCCTGCCCCGCCGACCGTCGACTAACGCACACCCCCGCGCCGAGAGGCCAGACGATCCGCCAGCCGCGTGGGCTCGGGCAGCTTGGTACGCCCCAAGCACACGACCACCCACGCCAGCGCCGTCGAAAGCGCGACCCGGTGACCGGTGGAGACGAAGAGCGGTTTCACCCCGACCCGCGAGCGCAGCACCGCGCCGATCACCTCGTCATCGGGGCCGTCGACCAGCGGTGTCCAGTCGCCTCGCTCTGAGCCCGGTTCGCCATGGCGCCCGCACAGCCGCGACTTGGCCACGCCGATGGTGGGCAGGTCGAGCCACAGCCCCAGGTGGCTGGCCACCCCGAGCCGGCGCGGGTGGGCGATGCCCTGGCCATCCACCATCACCAGCTCGGGGCGCACGCTCAACCGATCGAAAGCCGCCAGCGCCGCCGGCACCTCGCGAAACGACAGCAGACCGGGGATATAGGGCATCCGCGTGGGCTCGCGCTGCACCACCTGCTCCACCACCTCGAACCGCCCGTCCTCGCCGGGCGGCCAGGCCAGCAACACCACCGCCGCCCGGGTGATATCCCCGCCGTCCTCGAAGCCGATATCCACCCCGGCGATATGACGCACTTCACCCAGGCGATCCTCGCGCTCGACGCGGCCGGAGAGGCGCCGCTGCAGGGCGATGGCGTCGCGAGGCGCAAGATTCCATTCATGGAGGGGAGAGAGAGGCATGGTGGCTCCTGAACAGCCGCTATCGAGTGGCGTAGACTATCGCCTTCCGGATACCGGCAGGAAGGGAGACCACATGAAGCTGATCCACACCGCCGACTGGCACCTGGGCCAGAGCTTCCACGGCCAAGAGCGCCACGCCGAGCACCGCGCCTTCCTGATCTGGCTGCTCGACACCCTGGTGGAGCGCGAGGCAGACGCCCTGCTGGTGGCCGGCGACATCTTCGACGTGGTCAACCCTTCCCTGCGCGCCCAGGAACTGCTCTACGACTTCATCGTCTCCGCCCATGAGCGGCTGCCGCACCTGGATCTCGTGCTGATCGCCGGCAATCACGACAGCGGCAATCGCATCGAGCTGCCCGCCCCGCTGATGCGCCGCCTGCGTACCCACGCCCTGGGCCGAGTGAGCTGGCTGGACGACGGTCGCCTCGATGCCGAGCGCCTGCTGGTACCGCTCACCGACGCGACAGGCGAGACTCGCGCCTGGTGCCTGGCACTGCCCTTCCTGCGCCCAGCCGAGGTCACCGGCGCAAGAGTGGCCAGCGACGACGACGCCTCAAGCGACGCCTCCCCCAAGGACGACGGCCCCAACGACTATGTAGCGGGCATCACCCGCGTGCATCGTCAGCTGATCGAGGCCGCTCGCGACCGGCGCCTGCCCGGCCAGGCGCTGGTGGCCATGAGCCATGCCCACCTGCATGGCGCCGCGGTCTCCGAGGCCAGCGAGCGCCCCATCGTGATCGGTGGCGAGGAGTCGATCTCCGCCGCTCTCTTCCCGGCCGAGATCGCCTACGTGGCCCTTGGCCACCTGCACCGCGCCCAGCAGGTCGGCGAGGCGCGCATCCGCTACAGCGGAAGCCCCCTGCCGCTGGACTTCAGCGAGGTCGCCTATCCCCACCAGGTGGTGGAGGTGACCCTCGATGGCGAGGCCCTGGCCGACACCCAGGCGATCCCCGTGCCCCGCCCGGTGGCCATGCATCGCATCGGCCCCGGCCCGCTCGAGGCGGTGCTGGCCGAGGTCGAGACGCTGGAAGATGACCCGGGACTGTCCAGGGAGCAATGGCCCTGGCTGGAGGTACGCGTGGAGCTGGACGCCCCGATTCCTGACCTGCGTGCCCGGGTGGATGCCGCCCTGGCGGGCAAGGCACTGCGCCTGCTGCGCCTGGAGCGTCGCCTGCCCCGCGTCGAAGGCAATAACGGCCCGGCGCGGGTCGACCTGGAGACCCTGGGCCCGCGCAAGCTCTTCGAGCGCACCTGGGAGGGCCGCTGGGGCGAGCCACCGGACGCCGATGTCCTGGCCGACTTCGACCGCCTGCGCCAGGAGGTACAGGACGTCGACCACGGGGAGGAGCCGGCATGAAGATCCTCGCCCTGCGCCTGGAGAACCTGGCCTCCCTGCCCGGCCCGCTGGAGCTCGACTTCACCGCGCCACCGCTGGCCGATGCCGGCCTGTTCGCCATCACCGGGCCCACCGGTGCCGGGAAGAGCACCCTGCTCGACGCCCTGTGTCTGGCGCTCTACGGCAGCACCCCACGGCTGCGCCAGGCACCGAGCCGCGACAGCCAGATCGATGACACCGCGGACTCCACCCTGACCACCGGCGATGCACGCACCCTGCTGCGCCGCGGCACCGCCGGGGGCCACGCCGAGGTGGATTTCCTGGGGCGCGACGGGCGTCGTTACCGCGCCCGCTGGGCGGTGCGCCGGGCCCGCCACAAGCCCGGCGGTCGGCTGCAGGCGGTGGAGCAGTCGCTGACCGACCTCGACGACGACCGCCTGCTGACCGCCCAAAAGCGCGAATTCGACCGCCTGCTGCCGGAGCGCCTGGGGCTCACCTTCGAACAGTTCACCCGCGCCGTGCTGCTCGCCCAGAGCGAATTCGCCGCCTTCCTGCAGGCCGACGACAACGCCCGCAGCGACCTGCTCGAGCGCCTCACCGGCACCCGCGAATACTCCGAGATCTCCATGGCCGCCTACCGCCGCGCCAGCCAGGCGAAGAAGGCCGTGGAGGCCCTGGAGACACGGCTCGCCGACGACCTGCCCGCCGCGCCCGAGGTCCGCGCCGAACTGGAGCGCACCGCCGAGGCCAGCCGCCGGGCCCTCGACGAGCTGCAGAAGCAGGCGGAATCGCTCAAGGCCGAGCGGCGCTGGCACGACGACGATGACCGCCTGCACGAGGCCTGGCGTGACGGCCTTGCCCAGCGGCAGGCCGCCGAGGAGGAGTGGCAGGCACTCGCCGGGCAGCGCGCCGACCGCGACTGGCACCGGCTGATCGCCCCGCAGCGCCACGCCCTCGGCCGACAGGCCGAGCTGCCCGACGAGATCGCCGCCCTGCAGGCGACCCACGCCGGCACCCTGAAGGCGCGGCAGGAGGCCGACACCGAGCAGCAGGCCGCCGGCCAGGCCCTCGAACAGGCAGAGCGGGTGCTTGAGGCAGCCGGCGAGGCCCGCCGACGGGCCGAACCCGAACTGCGCCAGGCCCGCGAACAGGCCCAGCGCCTGGCCACACTGGAGCAGCGACTCGGCGAATTGGAGATATCTCTGGACCGGCAGCGACGACACGCCGATGAGCTGGCCGGTCAACACCGCCAGGCCCAGGCCGCACAGCAGGACCGCCAGCGCCAGCGCGACGACTGGCAGGTGGCGCTGCGCAGGCTGCTGGGCAGCCACGCCGATCTCGACAGCGCCCGCCAGGCCGCTCAGCAGACTCATGACCAGGCGGCCCGGCGTCACCTCGCCCTGGAGGAGCTGGCCAGTCGCTGGCAGGAGTTCGGCCGCGCCACCCAGGCCCACACGCGGCTGACAGGCCAGCTCGACGAGCAGCGTTCACGCCGGGACAGGCTGCTGGCCAAGGGTCAGACCGCCCGTGAACGCCTCGACCGCAGCCAGGCCCATTTCGAGAGCGTCAGCGCACTGATCGAGCGTAGCCGCGCCGTACGCAGCGAGAGCGTGGTGCGCCTGCGCGAGGCCCTCAAGCAGGATGAGCCCTGCCCGGTATGCGGTGGACTCGACCACCCCTGGCGGCAGCGGCCACCGGCCACACCCGAGGCGGCCCAGCTGGCCGCCCAGGAGCAGGAGGAAGCGCGCCAGCTCGACGAGGCCCGAAATGCCCGCGATACCGCCCAGAAGCGACGCGACGAACTGGTGGGTGACTATCGCGGCGTGGAGCGCTCGCTCAAGCAGCTGGCTGCCGATCTCGAGGCCGCCGAGCAGCGCCTGGACAGCGCCCGACAGGCGCTGGTGGGACATCCGCTGCACGGGGAGCTCACCGCCATCGACGAGGCAGAGTGCGACGGCTGGCTGCAGGCCCAGCGCGAGCAGAGCGAGGCGCAGCGCCACCGGCAGCGCCAGGCACTGGACGAGCTGAACCGGGCCGAGGCGGAGCTGGCCCCGCTGGAGAAGGCGCTCCAGGAGGGGCGTCTCGCGCTGACCCGCCTGGAGGCCGAGAAGACCGGCGCCGACCGGCAGCTGGCCGAACTCGAGGGGCAGCTGCCACCCCTGCGCCAGCAGCGCGACGAGCTCGCCCGCACCCTCGCCGAGCGACTCGGCGACCACGCCTCACCCGACGCCTGGCAGCAGCAGCTCGAGGCGCACCAGGAGAGCACCCGCCAGACACGCGACAACGCCCTGGCGCGCCTCCACGACGTCCAGCGAGAGAACCAGCGTCTCACCCAGCTGGCGGAGCATGAGGCCAGACAGCTGGAGCAGCGACGCCAGGAGCAGCAGCGCCTGACACAGCAGCTCGACGAGTGGCGCCGCGCCCACCCGAGGCTGGATGATGACACCCTGGCGCGGCTGCTGAGGCAATCCGAGGACGAGGCCAGGGAGGCGGAACGGCGGATCGAGGCAAGCGACCAGCAACGCCAGCGCGCCACCGCCACCCTGGCCGAGCGGCGCGACGCCCTGCTGCGCCACCGCAGGGGCCAGGCGCTGACCGAGGAGGAGGATGATCAGGCGCTGCTGGATGAGGCGGTAGCCGGGACACTGCAGCAGCGCCGCGCGGCCCTCGACGAGGCCTGGGCCGAACTGGGGCCCAGGCTGGAGGCAGCCCAGCGGGCTCGGGATGAATCGGCCTTCGCCTTGAGTGACGACAAGCGCAGGCTCGAGCGCCAGAAGGCCGCCCAGGACGAACTGGAGGCCGCCCGCTGCGAATACCGCCGCTGGGGACGCATCAGCGAACTGATCGGGTCCGCCGACGGCAAGGTCTTCCGGCGTATCGCCCAGGCCTACAACCTGGAGCAGCTGCTCGAACACGCCAATACCCACCTGGCCGGGCTCAGCCGCCGCTACCGGCTGGTCCGCGGCGGCAGCGACCTCGGCCTGCTGGTGGTGGATCAGGACATGGCCGACGAACGCCGCTCGGTTCACTCCCTGTCCGGCGGCGAGACCTTCCTGGTCTCGTTGGCCCTCGCGCTGGGGCTCGCCTCCATGGCCTCGGGGGAGCTCACCATCGAGTCACTGTTCATCGACGAGGGCTTCGGCAGCCTCGATCCGCAGTCGCTGGCCCTGGCCATGGATGCCCTGGACGGCCTGCAGGCGCTGGGCCGCCGCGTCGGCGTGATCTCCCACGTCCAGGAGATGCACGAGCGCATCCCGGTGCAGATCCAGGTGGAACCGCAGGGTAACGGCACCAGCCGGGCAAGCATCGTCAGCGCCTGAGGGGGGCGCCGCCGTCGTCGTGCGCGCCCTGCCGGCACGCCCAGGCAAAGCCGAGCAGGCCGAAGATCGGCCCGGGGACCAGCAGCCAGGCGGCGTTCAGCCCGACCCGCTCGAACAGCACCGTGGTGGCGGCGATCGAGACCACGGTAATCGCAAAGCCGATGGAGTTCTGGATCGCCAGGGCGGCCCCCACCAGCTCGCGCGGGCAGGCCTTGGCCGCCAGCGCCGAGAACTGTGGCGAGTCGGCGATCACGGTGGCCCCCCACACCAGCAGCAGCAGGCCCAGCGTGGGAGCCGGCAAGCCCTCCCAGAACAGTGCGAAGAGCAGGGCACAGAGGCCCGAACCGGCCAGGGCACCCAGGGCCACCCTGGCGCTGCCCAGGCGGCGCGACAGCAGGCCGCCGACCAGGCAACCCAAAGCGCCCACGGCGATGATGCCGAACGCCATGCCGGAGACCCCGAGCACGCCATACTCAGCGGCCAGCACCGAGTGCGACACCAGCAGCGGCACCACCGTCCAGAAGGCGTAGAGCTCCCACATGTGGCCGAAGTAGCCCAGGGCGGCCGCGCGAAAGCGCGGCAGCCTGAAGGCATCCAGGACCGTGGCGCGACGCCCCGCCCCGCTGGCCGATGCCTGGCGCTGGCGGGCATCCGGCAGGTGCGGCCCATCCCCCAGCCACAGGATCAGCAGGGCTCCCAGCAGCGCCAGCCCCGAGGAGGCGAGGATGACGGCCTGCCAGGGGAGCTCGGCCCCCACCTCCCGCAGCCCATGGGGCAGCGCCGTGCCCAGCGTCAGCATGGCGACCAACTGCGCCAGCGCCTGGCCGGTTCGCTCCGGCGCCCAGCTGACGATCAGCTTCATGCCCACCGGGTAGATACCCGCCAGTGACAGGCCCACCAGGAAGCGGAACAGCATGGCGCTGGCCAGCCCCTCCGAGAGCCAGACGAAGCCGGCGTTGAACAGCGCTCCGGCGATGGCACTGCACACGAAGATAAGACTGGCACGATAGCGATCCGCCAGGCCGCCCAGCGCCATGATCAGGGTGCCGAGGATGAAACCGCTCTGCACCGCGCTGGTCAGCCAGCCGATATCGGCCGCGCTGGCCTGCCAGGCGCGCATCAGGTCATCCGTCGCACTATTGGCGCTGAACCACAACGAGGTGCCGAGCAACTGGGCAAGGGCGATGGTGGCCACCGGCCATGCCGGGCTGCCGGTGCTCAACGCACCGTTCGTGGACGCCATGGCGCTCCTCCGGTTGTTCCCTGCGCCACGCCGGGCGCCGGGGCGCTGGACGGCGTCGCCGTCACCAGGGCAGCGCCTCGCCGTTGCTGTGCCAGAAGCCGCCGCTGTTCTCCAGGGTCAGCTCCTCGATGCGCTGGGCAATACCCGCGGCGGCCTCCTCGGCGCTGATCATGCCGCCGAAGTTGACCATGCGGGTCTTCACATACCCGGGGTGGATCTGGGCCACGGCGATGCCGCGCGGTTTGAGGTCCATGGCCAGCGACTTGCCGAAGGCATTGAGCGCCGCCTTGGAGGCGCGATAGCCGTAGCGGCCGCCGGAGTCGTTGTCGGCGATGGAGCCCATGCGGCTGGTGATGTTGGCGATCCTGGCTCCCTCGCCCAGGTTCCCCAGCAGCGCCTCGCTCACCCGCAGCGGCGCATAGGCGTTGATCTCCATCTGGCTGCGGATGGAGTCGAAGTCGATCTCGCCCAGTGATTCATCCCTGAGCATCCCGGCATTGTTGATCAGCAGGTCCAGGCGGCGACCCGCCAGCTCCCCCTTGAGGCGTTCGACATCCTCGGCGCGGGTCACGTCGATGCCCTCGATCAGCGTCTCGGCGACGTCGCGCAGCTCGGCGGCCTCCTCACCGCCACTGCGGCAGACGCCGATCACCGCCCAGCCGGCGGCGTGATAGTGGCGAGCCAGGGCCAGGCCGACGCCGCGGTTGGCGCCAGTGATCAGTACAGTGGCAGTCATCTCAACTCCTGGATAGATGATGGGAAAAGGTCAAAGGTGGAGGAGCCGGCCACGCAGTTCAACCCGACCCTGCGCCTGGGATCAGGATGCCAGCGGCTCGAGGGCGGCAACCTGCTCACGCAGGTCGCGCTTCTGCCCCTCGAGGATGGCGCACCAGGCATCGCACTCCTGCCGGCGCCTGGGAGCATGGCGGGAAGCGGCGGCAAAGGCCTCGATCCAGGCCTGGCTGCTACACAGGTCCTGGAAGTCGCCGAGCAGGCCCTGACGACGCTTCAAGCCTTTCAGCAGCCGCCGATGGCGCCTGGGGTCAAGTTCGGCCAGGTAGCGGATGCGCTTCACCCCCTTGCGCAGGTCATGGAAGGCCTCGTCAGGGCTGGCGACGCCGAGGGCGGCAAGCTCGCGATCGTGTTCGGCGATGCGCTCCACAAGCACCCTTTCGACGCGCCGTGAATCCAGGCCAGCCAGCGCCTGCTGGAAGCGGTTGCCATCGAGGAAGGCCTGCCATGCCGCCATCTCCTCGGCATACTCGGATTCACCGAGCTGCCGGCACAGCGCCTCATGCCGCTCCCGCTCGCGGGCGGCCAGCCAGTCATGCAGGGTCATCCGGGTCCGTTCCGAGAGCGGTGCCGGCCGAACATCCAGGCTCTCCAGGAAGACATGCAGGTCGCGCAGTTCGCTGGTGGCCTGGGCGCGGCGCTTGAGCCGCTTCAGTCGCTTCTTCAACCCGGGCACCCTGGCGATGGCGAGCAGCGACTCGCCGATGGCACGGCTGCGGCGCAGATTGACCCGATACTGGTGCAGGAACTCGGGGTCGACTCCGGCGATCACGCCCGGCTCCAGGGCACGGACCAGGCGATACTGGTGGCACAGCAGCGCGTGAACCCGGCTCGCCGGGTCGGCCTTGCGCAGGTCGGGTGCGACCGGGGCCCGGCGCTTGAAGAGGGCATGGCTCGCCTCGGCAGGCGTCAGGCTGGCCGTGAGCTCGGCGCCATGCCTGGCCAACGCCTGCCAGGAGGGAACAGGCAACGCCAGGCACACCAGGCCGCCGGTCGGCAGCGACGCCGGCGCCTCGGGACACAGCCAGCGAGCCAGCTGCAGCAGGGCCGGGTTATGACCGATCACCAGCACGCGCTCGCTCTCCTCCGGCAGGCGTCTCAGCCACTCGAGAAGCGCCTGCCCCTCGAAGGTATAGAGGTCATCGTGAAGCTGTATCCGATCGGCCACCCCGAGGCCGGGCAATACGCTGTCCACGGCCTCCAGGGTCTGCAGGCAGCGCCTGGCGCTGCTGACGTGAATGTCACCCTCCAGTGCACCCCAGCGCTGCAGGGGAGCGGCCATCGCCTCGGCCTGATGCCGGCCTCGCCGCCGCAAGGGTCGCCGATGATCGGCCAGGTCGGCACGTGACGACTTCGCCTTGGCATGGCGCATCAGGTAGAGATAGCGCATGGACTCGCTCCGAACCCCGGTGTGTGGTGCCTAGCGTAGACCACTCCCGCCATCACCACCTCGCCGGCAAGCCTGCTGGGCCGCGGCATGCGGCCCTGTGAGAGACTATCCTCCTGAGTGGTCCCACACTGCGCGAGGGAAGTCGCCCATGCCATCATCCAGGAAGAACGAAATCATCCTCTGGAAGGCCCTGTTCGAGGAGTCCTGGGATGGCATGGTGGTCCTCAGGCTCGACGGCAGCCTCTACCGGGTCAAGGAACTCGGCAGAAACCGTGTCGAAGCCCGGGCGAGTCATCAGGGTGCTCAATAGCTGGACGAACTGGCCAGACCCGCCCTGGCCTCGCGGCGGGCGGTGTGCCAGCGGTAGCCCAGCGCCACGATCAAGACCAGCCCCACCACGCCCAGCATGGGATAGACGGTGCCGATCAGGGTGCTGAACCCGAACTGGCTGAGCACCAGCCCCACAGTGGTAAAGAGCACGCTGAACACCTTGAAACGGCTGGTCTCCGGCGTCGCGAAACGCGCCGTGAAGGCGAAGAACATGCCCACCGCCGTGCTGTAGATCATGCAGATCAGGGCCAGCGACATGACCATGGCCACCAGCGGCGACACCGCCGTGGCCAGCATCAGCGACGGCATATCGACCCCGACGAGGCGCTCGAGGTTGGCGAACAGGCCGATGTTGAGCAGGAAGATCAGCACGCCGAGGCCAACCCCGCCCAGGATGCCCCCCAGCGCCGCCTCGCGGGAATCGCGGGTCAGCCCGCCGATCACCGAGAGCATGGGGAAGCCCACGGCGATATTGAAGGAAGCGTAGAGCAGTGCGCCGATGAACCAGTGCGAGACCGGCCAGCCCTTGCTGATGGTCGGCACTTCGGTCGCCGCGGCCTCCAGCGTCTCCAGCGAGGCGCTGCTGGTGAAGAAGGAGTAGACGGTGATGGTCAGCACCAGCAGCAGCAGGACCGGCATGATGGCGCTGATCAGGTTGATGATTCCCCGGACCCGCAGGCACAGGGTCAGGATGACCAGCACGCTGAGCAGCACCCCGCCGAACAGCGGCGGCAGGCCATACTGCTGGGCGAAGATGGAGCCGCTGCCGGCCAGCATCACCACGCCGACGCCGAACAGGAAGAAGGAGAGCACCAGGTCGATGGCAAGCCCCGCCCGCGTGCCGAACAGCTCCACCAGCACCTCCTTGTGGGAACGCGCCTGCATGCTGGAGCTCATCCGTGCGATCTGCATGCCGAGAAACGCGAACAGCAGGGCGCTGACCAGGGTGCCGGCGATCCCGATGACGCCGTAGCCGGTGAAGAACTGCAGCACCTCCTGGCCCGAGGCGAAGCCACCGCCGATAATGATCGACATGAAGGTCATGGCGATCAGGAAGGGTTGTTTGCTCATCAGAAATACCTCGTTGCACTGCGGGCTCACGCCGTCCGCGAGGGATCGGGAACCCGGCTCGGGTCGGAAGCCGGCGCGCGCCGCTCCAGATCGGGGATGGACTGGCACCGGCAAAAGGGAGCGGGTGCCAACGGAACCTTAGGGTGCACGAAGTATACGATAAGAAAAATAGTTTCCTATCGTAAAAAAGTATTCCTCCCTCCCGATCACACTCGCCACATGCTGCGGCCCCATGTCGCTGATCGGGGCATTGACCCCGAGCCCGGCTTTGGCCATTATCGATAACAATTCTTGTTTCCCTGAAAGAGCCGACCCCCATGAGCCCGCAACGTCCCAAGGCCTACTACACGGCGGTCTTCCTGCAGGTCTCCTTCCAGGCGATCAAGAACTCCATGGCCGGCAAGGCCAGCGACACCATGCCCTGTTGGCTCGACAGCAAGATGCTGATGATGCTCTCGCGGGAGCTCAAGGAGTGCCAGGCGCAGGCCGAGGACAACGACGAGGCCCGCCGCGCCCTGGCCCAGGCGAGCGACGAGTGCGACGCCCTGCTGAAGCGCTGCCCGGGTGGCCTGGATGCCCCCCTCTGCCACCGCCACCTGGATGCCATCCTCGATGCCCTGCAGCGCGCCAGCGCGGCCCTGCCCCAGGCGCCTGCCGCACCGCCCGCCTCCCGCTGGGAACACGCCCGGCAGCGCTTTCGTGAAGGCTTCAAGCGCCTGACCTGAGGGCCTGGCGCCACACCTCTCCCCGGGTTCGGCCTGCACGCGGTTGCCCGCGATTCGTTCGCTCTGCCTTGGGGTGGTATCGTCGGCGCCCTACTCACTCATCAGGACAGCCGCGATGTCACAGAAGATCTACTGCACCGCCAGCTTCAAGCCCAAGCCCGGCCGTGAGGAGGCGCTCTTCCGCGCCCTGCAGGCGCTGGAGCCCAACGCCCACCGGGAAGATGCCTGCCTGCTCTACACGGTGACCCGCAAGATCGACAACCCCTTCGCTCAGGGCGACAGCTACCCCATCGTCTTCCACGAGATCTGGGCAAACCGCGAGGCCTTCGAGGCCCACTGCCAGCGCCGCGAGATCCGCGAGTTCTTCGCCACCCACCTGGAAGACCCCGCCGGCGACATCGCCGACGCCAACGTCTGTGTCTATACCGACGAGCCGATCAACTACGACGCACCAAGGCTGTAAGGCCAGCCCCGTCGCCAGGCAGCGTGTTAGCATTCTAGCATCGACGGCTGACGAGAGACCCGACATGCCGACCCCTGCTCTGGCCATCCCCCGCACTCCGCTGGTCGCCGTCTGCGGCACCCTCAAGCGCGGCCTGCGCAATCACCACTGGCTTGATGGCGCCGGCTTCATGGGCAGCGACCGCCTGGCCGACGTGACCCTCTACGACCTCGGCCCCTTCCCCGGGGCCAAGCTCGAGCCCTCGCACGGAGTGGAGATCGAGGTCTTCGAGGTGGATGTCCGGCTGCTGACCGGCCTCGACCAGTTGGAGGACTACCGCCCCCACCAGCCCCGGCAGGGCCTCTATGATCGCGCCGTTCACCCCACCGCCTTCGGCCCTGCCTGGCTCTATCTCTACAATCCCGACGTGACGGGCTTCACGGCCATACGGCAGGGCGGATGGTGAGTATCTTCAGGATCGCCCCGTCGTCATGGGGGACGTCTATTCCCCGCCGTCCTGACGGAGCCGTTCCGGCACCTGATAGCGCGTGCTGCGGCCACCTCCGGGAAGCTTAACCAAGCAACCCTTCGCGACCAGCCCAGCGAGGTGACGGGTGGCGGTTGCCTTACTGACCTTGGCGACTTTCTGGTACTGCGACGCACTGATACCGTGTTCGAAGCCTCTGTCACCGCCATCCAGCAGGCGGTTCAGCACCCTCACCTGCTCAGGCAACAGGCCAGCCGCCCTGAAGTGCTGCCAGAAGCGAGCCTTGGCCAGCGTCCGCTCGACCTGCGCCAGGACATCCAGCAAGGTGGCATCCAGAGTCTCCAGGAACCAGACAAGCCAGGCCGTCAGATCTGGCGTGCCACGCTGGCTCGCTTCCAGGCGGCGATAGTAGTCCGCGCGGCGCTCGAGGATGGCCGCCGACATGGCATACAGGCGGATACTCTGCTGATCCGCCTGCGCCAAGGCACGATCGGCGATGGCCCGGGCAATCCGGCCATTGCCATCTTCAAACGGATGCAGCGTCACAAACCAGAAGTGTGCCAGACCCGCCCGAACCAGGGGATCCAGCTCGGGGTCATGACGGCTGGACTCGAACCACGCGAAGAACTGATCAACCTCGTGTTCCAACCCCTCACGCGGCGGCGCCTCGAAATGCATCTTGGGACGATCGAGGCGACCCGAGACCACCTGCATGGGCTCCCCCCCACGCCACTGCCCGGGCCTTAGCGTCGTCAGGCCAGCGTCAGCATCAGGGAACAACCAGCGATGCCACTGAAACAGCCTCTCGGTGTCCAGCGACGTGTCAGGATTGAGGGTCGCATCCAGCATCAGCTCCGCCAGGCCTTCGGAACGTGGTGAGGTAACGCCCTCAGGCTCCTCCACGCCAAGGCGTCGGGCCAAGGATGAGCGGACTGAGGCCACATTGAGCCGCTCCCCCTCGATGGCCGAGGACGTGACAATGCTCTGCAACAACGTATCCAGTGCGGCTCTCGCATCAGCGTCCTGGTCATCCGCGGATGTCAGGGCCCCAGACCGACCGACCAAGATACCGAGATCCCTCCAGCATGCCTGGACCCGTGGCTGAATCTCTGCCGCCTGCCAGGTAAAGTTCGGCCAGCCAGGATGCTGCCAGATCCATGTCGAGGCGTGATCGGTCATGCCAGACCTCCGAGAATACGGATGAGCCGAATCGCACGGCTTTCGGCTCATATAGTGAGCCGAATATAGATCGGTTTCGGCTCAGCTGGCAAGCCTGGGAATAGCCGATCAGTGCCAGTGGCATCCCTTTTGTCCGCTATTCCGTCCGCCTATCTTATTGCCCGAATACCCATCGTTTGTCAGACAGTCGGCATTACGAACGTCTCTTGCTGGTTATCATGGGACAAAATCCAGGGAAGGAATTCCTCAGCAAGCGAAGTGCCTCTTTGAAACGCCGTGAATGAAGGAAGCGATCATTTGGGGCATAGCCGCTATCGGCCAAGAGCGGCCCTTCATCACATGCTGATATTACGTAGCAAGAAAGTGGTTGTCATTTTCTGTTGCTGTTGTCAGTGTGGGGCCACTTCAAGCGTTCATCGGTATGCTCATCAGCTACGGTCTGGGATATGCCCTCCAGTGGGCCGTAACGAGCTTATTCTGATTCACTCACGATGCTTGTAGAGCCAGTAAGTGGCACCGGCCACGCCCCCCAGGAGCAGTTGGGGAGACATGAGCTAAGTCGGGTGCCCACATAGGGTCAGTAAGGGAAAGAGCTGATCAGCTTTTCTCGCAAAGCTTGCAGGGACTCTCGCCCCCCAAGAGAGACCCACTCCTCCTCAGTGGATTCCTCCCGGAGCATTTCAAGAACCAATATTTGCTGGGTCAGAACACATTGGCCTTTCTCCATCTGGAAAAGCGATTCCTTGAAGCCGCTTGAGAAGTCCCCGGCACGGCCACCTCTCTCTATCGCAACCCATTCTGCATCAACCCGCACCCGCGCATAGTCATGGCATTCATCATTGATCCCCGCTACCATCCGCTGTGCCTCCTCCTCCGTGAAGTCCGCTGATGCCATCAAGGGCAGTCCTACAAAGGCCAGAGCGGCCCCTATCTTACCTATGGAACACATAGTTTCATGACCTCTTATATTCTAGGGGGAATGGCTAAAAATACTAAAAAATCAAGGTTACGCTGACACGTCATGCAAAATTATAGCGCTATTCTTGTGTGTTACCTCACAACCTACCACGCGGGCCTCCCGGCGGGCGAAATGAAGAGGGTTTACCTGGCGCCTGTGCTGTCATCAGAAGATAGCTCCCATAGTTAACTTGATCATCCGAAACCCGACACATAGCCACTTTCCGGCCAGGCGCTGACCTTCAGAAAAAGCTAAAGAATTCCTAAGAAAGAAAAGTGATTGCCCTCACTCTGCCCTGAATGGAGTGTTGCTTTACTCGGTTGCGAAACAGTGATAAGAGCGGGATAGCGTTCCGCGCGGTATGTAGGCATAGAGATCCATCTCGCCGTATTCAGCCAGTTTGGCATAAGCCGAGGTTTCGTTCGATTCGATTATTTCTTGCTCCTCTTTTTGCTTATTTTTGATGCTGGATATCTCGTCTTCTAGCTTGGCTATATTACTCATCAAATTTTCACGACTTTGTAAAACAAAGTTATTGCGTGACAAGTCATCCTGCAGAGTAGCAAGCTCTGTTTCTTTGCTAATTAGTTCGAAGGAATATCTGAAATCATTACCCATGGGGTGAGTACCAACAGCAAGCTGCCAAGTATTAAGTTCCAGTCCAGACATTCTTTGGCTGCGTACGTAATAGTCTTCATTCATATGGATGGGGACTTGGAGCTCGTCAGTATTTGTGTAACGATATCTTTCCTCAAGAAAGTCAATTTCTATTCGCATGTTTCCTGTAACATAACTGTATTGGGGATGAAACAGGGATGGTGTGTTGCTGATATTTTGTCCACCTATTCCTTGAATCTCATGAGACTTTCTGAGACGTGATATATCAGGTGGAGCAATTCTCATCAGCTCTTCAAAGGAAATTCCGCCATCGCGAATCTCAATATCGTTAATCCTAACCCAGTCAAGGCCTTCTTTCACATAAAGCTCTCCGGGGGTCAGTATATTGCTTCGAAACTTGTAGTCTTCACTTTGGCACCGAAAGGTTATCTCAGATGTAAAGAATGAGCTCTTCACATCTTGGTATTGGCTGTAAAGCGACTCGCCTTGCTGTCCATAAACATCAATGGAGAGCATCAGCAGTATGTAGGGTAAAAATTTTATCATTATGGCGACCTATTTATGAGCGAGGACTAAAGTTCACTATCGGCCAGAAGCGGCCATTAAGCATTTTAAAACCATCAAGACATATCGCCTGAATCTCCTCAGCATTTCTCTTCAATTCTATCAAGAACCTTAATAAATGCATTCAGTGCTTCCTGAGGAAGGTTTTGACGCTTATGTGGCTCAATCAATAGATAAATAGTTAAGTTCAACATTGCCGCATTAGTATGTCTTTGCAGGGCTGGACTTGCGTCTACAACATTCGGTATGCCTGAATCTGAAGCATAAAGCACTTTATTCCGTTCATTTGCCAACCTTTTTATATATAAATAGATTGACTCAATTCCTTTTTCTGTAGCGACACCTCTGACTTCTTTGAGGTAGTCTTTATTTTCACCCGCTGAATCTTTTGAAAAAATGTGTAATGGCGGCTCAGGTATTAAGCAGTACTCTCTTTCACCCTTAACAAACATAGGCATTTTAACCCTGAGAATCTCTTCCCCATTCGGCTGAAACTCTGAATCAAAGTAGAGCTGTAGTGAAAGTGACTCTTTTGGCGGGATCAGCGTCTCGCCTAGTAGCCTCAAGAAAGGATAGACGCCTGCCTTGAACCTGTGATCTCGAAGCTTGATTCTATTGGCATTATCATAGTTTCGTTTTTTTAGGGCATGGAACAAAGAAGTTGCAGCTTCCTCCTCTGCAGTAATTGCCAGAAAGACTGCAACTTCAGGCATTTCGTCTTTTATCTCCCAAGCTCTTTCAAGATGACGTCTGCAAGAAATAGCAGCATGCCCCCCGTACCCTCGGGTTTCTGAGGACTTTCTTAAAACTGTTAGTTGAAATTCAGACAATTCCATTTGACAAGGGACCCAAGCGATATTCTCCACATTTTAGCACATGCTACCCCGCTTTCGGCCAGAAGCGGACATTCAAGTGATGCTAATACAATCCTTTTCTCACCGACAAACTAGAAGCGCAGCGAGTGGTTTTTCCGCAGACATCGTATTGCTAGACCCCGACAAGCCTTCTTACGATGACTTCTAGATCATCTTTTCTCTTGCCATCAATCGAACCGTCAATATGGTGCTTGATAATATTAATCGGCTTTAAGTCATTCCGACCATTTGGCTTTGGTATCCCTAGAAAAGCTTCAAGATCTTCATCGAATTGATGTATGCCACTTGTCAGCCCAGTCGATGAATCAGCAACTATACCATTCCATAAAGCATGATGCTTTCTTCCATTATCTCCATCAAAAACAACTGAATGCGGGATACCAAGCTCAGTCAGCAAGTGCATAAAACGATGAAGATTAAACTTACCCAAACAGTCTAATACATAAACCCTGGAATCCCGAAGGAAGCCCCATTCATTGTCAGCAAGATAATCAAAATATATCTTTTCTGATGCACCCTCACACAACAAAACATGCCTGGCAAAAAACAGACTTGACCGCTCCGAATCAAGCCAGAGAAAGTACCTTAATTCTTCATCTGACATCCTTATCTGTTCATCAAAATCTGGACCTTTGTCTTCCTCGAAAGCTCTAGCTGCAACTAAGTTGTTATCTAAAACTTCTTGGAGGTTTGACTCTGTCAGTTGATGACCTACCGTATGCCTCTCGGAACGATGCAATCTGAAAATAGATGTAATATCATTCACTGACTTCCCGACAAATTGAGAGGAATGCGTAGACACAACAACTTGCTGATCTTCGGAGTTGGACAGTTCTTTTAGGCCTCGAAACAATACGTCTTGCTGCGATGGGTGTAAAAACGCTTCCGGCTCTTCGAACAGCAACAACGTGTAGTCAGGATTAAACTCTTTCTTACTACTACTCACAGGCAAGCTGTAACGAGAAGATATTTTGATGAGAGTATAGATAAGATGTCTTTGCAGGCCTTGACCAAACGAGCTAACATCCACGCGCTGGCCGTCTAGCTTGTGGTCTTCAATGTGAGGCTTGAGCAAACTTTTAACAATATCATCAGACTTTATTGGTGACACCTCAATATCTAGACCGACTCCCCATTGAGCTAGCTCAGCATTCACATCCTCCTTAATAACATCAATTGAAAGACCACTCGATTCCTCTGACTTAAAATCTTCATTGAACCTGATAAAAGCATTATTTAACTGATCAAAAACACCGCTGCTTGACACCGCCTTCTTCATGACTAAGTTTATTAGATCTCTAAAAGGAGAAGGCCCAGTCGTTTTCAGAGTATCTTCAACCTTACTGACAGCAGGTATGTATATTATTGACCCAAGCTTGGATGACGATATATTAGCGGCACCATAAAATAAATTCTCTGACAAAACACCATCTTCATAAGCATATATGTTTGACTGCTTTGCTTTAACCTTCCCTTCATCAGACTGAAAATATCTGCGAACCCTCAACAACCCATCAGCTGATTTATATGCATCCCGTAAACCCTCCTGCTCCTCACAACTAGTCTCAAAGTGAAGCTCCACCCACGACTCATTATCTTCGGTTTCAATTTTTGGAAAGTCACGCGACTTTTCATATTTCAAACCACCATCTTCATAGAAGGCTCTGAGAGCGCTAAGAAGGTTGGTTTTTCCGGAGTTATTCTCACCAACAATAAGGCTGTAATCAGAAACCTCAAAACTTGCATCTAATATAGATCGAAAATTATGAACAATCACTTTCCTTAGCTTCATTTTAATATCCATTAATTGGTGACGGTATAGAACTACGAATAAACGCGCATGCTACTTTACTGGCATGACCGCTTTGGGTCGATATCCGCCATTACACCTTCCCCTCTCTCTGCCGGAAAACCAGATACTGGTGATCGCACTTCCGGCATGTCGCCGTGTAGCTCAGGCCGTCCTTGGAGACTCTTACGGCCTTCCAACCGCAGGCCGGGCATGAGGGTTGCTTCATCGACGTGTTGGTATTGCAGTTGGCACACCTGACGTAATAGCCATACTGGCCATACATGCCGATCAGGTTGTCGGCCTCGCCACACTGCTTGCAGGTCAGCAGTTTTTCAGTGGTGGCTGCAGTGTCTATAGCGGGCTCTGAGGCAACACGCTCGGCATCAGTCGCCACATAGCTTTGTGGCGCAGGTTCGCTGAAGAGGACAACATCAGGGGCTGGCTCCTTAGCCAGCGTTACGTGTGCTGGCTTCTCGAATTCCGCCTGCAGCTTGTAGGTATGCTCCACAAGAAAGGCGCCGAGGTTCTCGAGCTCCTGCAAGGAGAAGCGGGGCTTTGCCTTGAGATACTCCGTAACGATGTTACCCACAAGATCCCGGACTTTCTTGGCCACGAACTCCGTCTTCACGACCTTGCGAGCAACGGATTTCGGCATCTTATCGCGATGCAATATCGCGGTACTGGAAACGGCGCATAGCGTTTGCCAGTCACGGCCGCCTACTTTCGATTGCACACCTAAGATCTTGCCGAGCAGATGCTCCACATTAGCTCTGATCAGACGGTGGAGGACCTGCTTTTGCAACTCCGCCTGGCGAATTGGCGACGGCATGCCCATCCATTTGCCCTGATAGCTTCTCGACCACTCCCCTTCGGCGTTGACCTGAACCTCGCCGACGATGCTCTTGGACTCGATGATGATGAAGCCGTAGGGGTGGATCACCAGGTGGTCGATCTGGGCGCGCTCGCCACCATGCTCGATGATCAGGTCGTTGATGATGCGGATCTGCTCGCTGTCGCCGAACTCGCGGCGCAGATGGAAGGCCACGTCCTGCTCCTGCTTGTGGCCGTAGTAACCGCGCTCATCGGTGCCGTTATAGGCATCCTTTTCCTTGAGGATCATCAGTGGTTCCCTGCGCATCTTCCGCTGGCTGCTCTGGTCGGCCGTTCTTTTTGCGGCCATGTCCAGCAACATTCTGTAACCAGAAAGCCTGGCACCTAAGTCCCTTGAGCACCAGTGGGAAAAGGCTTACAAGTCAGTGTCGCTTTTCTCTTACGCCCTGGGTTCAAGTTGCTGTATGGCTATCGCCAGGGCGAAGCCACGAGAGCTATGGAGAGGTTGTGATGCATATAGGAATCCTCACCCTGCACATTTCGCTGCCCGGCTGCCGGTCGCTGAAGGAGAAGCGCCAGCGTATGGGCGGCCTTCACGAGCGCTTCGGGCGCAACCCGGCGGTGGCGGTCTGCGAGAGTGGCGAACACGACCGGCTGGAGGCGAGCGAGTGGACCTTCGTGGCGGTAGCCAACGAGGGCCCCAAGGTAGAGGCGCTGCTCGCAGAGATCGAGGACAAGATCCAGCGCAGCGTGGATGGCCGGGTGATGGAGGCGACCCGGGAGATGCTATGACGGTGAGACGCCATGCGGGCGCAGTTCTTAACGACCCGGCTGGGGCGGCGAGATGCAGCCGGCGGGGCCTGCATCGCCAGGCAACTCCCGCAGGCGGAGACGAAGGTCATGGCGGCGATAGTCGAGATCGAAGGCCATCACCTCGAACACGGTATCGTCCCGTGTGCTGACCAGGCGTGGCGCGGAGTGGTGCACGAAGCGATCGCCATCCACCGTCAACTGCAGGTGCGGCAGGCCATCCGTGTCGTACTCCAGCCGCATCGCCTGGAAGCGCCAGGTCAACGGCGCCTGCCGGGCACAGCTTTCCACATCCAGCGGTACGCCTGGAGCCAGCTCGACGTGCTGGCGCTCCAGTTCCCTGCCCTCGGCATCGGTTACGACCAGCCGGTAGGCACGCGGCCCCGTGAAGGGCGCTCCCTGCTCGGGCAGGGAAGCCAGCAGCGCGGCGCGAACGGGCCCCACCGGCCGAAGCGGTGGCTGGTACACCACCGAGTTCCCCGGCCCGGGACGATAGACGAAGCGCAAGGAGAGCAGCCGCTCGCTACTGATATCGAGCCCCGGCACGCTGCCGGACATCGCCAGCGCCTCGCCCGGCTCCCAGGCGAGCTTGGCGTGGCGATCCCGGGCGGTGCGCAGGAAGAGCGTGCCGGGGGTGTCGTCCAGCGTCAGTCGGGATTCGGCAGGCGGCTCGGGCGAGGCGTCCTGATAGCGCAGCAGGTAGTCGTAGGAAGGATGGGTGATCCCCTGCGCCTCGGCCGAGACAAAGTGCAGCCCGCCTCCATCGGTGGCGGCCAGGGTGACTCGCAGCGGCTCGCGCTCCAGGGCGACGGGGAAGAGGTCGGCCCGAGCCGGGTCTCGCACCGGGCCATGGTCGATGAAGGACCAGCCGAAGGGCTCGCCGTCCTTGTCCCAGCCCAGGTAGGCGATACCGCCGGGCAGGCGCTCCTTCCGTTCCGCCACCGTCTGCAGGGTCAAGGCCGCGCCGGGGGCCACATAGCCCGCATCGAGCCGCTGAAAGCCCTGCGCCTCGGCCAAGAGACGACCGCTGCCGTTGCCCAGCAGCCACACCGGGCCGGGCAACGGCAGGCGAAAGCGCCCCTCGCCATCGGTGGTCGCGGTGGTTTCGTAGCGCTTGTCCCAGACCAGCTGTCGATCCGCGCCGCTCAGGCCCCAGCCCTGGCGGCTCAGGGTCAGGGTGGCGCCAGCCACCGGTGCATCACTGTGATATTCGATCAACCGCCCAGTCACCGGAGCGGGGGTAAGCCACTCGAGCACCAGCCACACCGCCAGTACCAGCCCCGATAACGTGGCCCCCGATATCACCACCCACCGCCAACGGCGCCCGGCATGCTCGCTCATGGTTAGCCTCCCCTCCTCGCCACCGGCAGCGTAGCACTCCGTCCATCGCCACACGCTCCCTTTCGGCCACCATTGCCGAATCGGCTCCCGGGCCCTATGGTCGAGGCCGATCTCGCTCCCCCGCACTGAAAGGAAAACCGCATGCCAGCCGCCCCGCCGCAGACGACCCGAAGCCTGCTGATCACCGGCTGCTCCAGCGGCATCGGGCATGCCGCGGCCCACGCCATGGCCGAGCGGGGCTGGCGGGTCTTCGCCACGGCGCGCAAGAAAGAGGATGTGGCCTGGCTGCGCGAGGAGGGCTTCGAGGCACTTACCCTGGACCTGGACAGCAGCGCCTCCATCGAGGCGGCGGTGGCGAGCGTGGCACAGCGCACCGGTGGCACATTGACGGCGCTCTTCAACAACGGCGCCTACGGCCAGCCCGGCGCGGTGGAGGACCTCTCCCGCGACGTGCTGAGACAGCAGCTCGAGACCAACCTGCTCGGCACTCACGAGCTCACCACCAGGGTGCTGCCGATGATGCGTGCCCAGGGGCATGGGCGCATCGTGCACAACAGCTCGGTACTGGGCTTCGCCGCCCTGCCCTACCGCGGCGCCTACGTCTGCTCCAAGTTCGCCCTCGAAGGCCTCACCGACACCCTGCGCCAGTAGCTTCTCGGCAGCGGCATCCATATCAGCCTGATCCAGCCCGGCCCCATCACCAGCCGCTTCCGCGAGAACGCCCACCGCGCCTTCCGCGCCAACATCGATACCCGGCACAGCGCCCATGCCGAGACCTACCGCAAGGTGGAGGCGCGCCTGGCCAGCCAGGACGGCAAGGGTGCCTTCACCCTGGGCCCCGAGGCCGTAGTGGCCAAGCTGATCCACGCCCTGGAGCACCCGCGCCCCCGGCCCCGCTATGCGGTGACCCTGCCCACCCACCTCTTCGCCGCCCTCCGGCGGGTACTAAGCACCCGCGGCATGGACCGGGTGCTGCTGCGCGCGACGCGTGATGAACGGGAATGAATGCCCGGACAATCCGCCACGCAGAGCATGCCTTGCCGAACAACCATGATGCGCATACGCTATACGCATCGCCTATCTCGACGAGAGATCTCACCATGTCGCCACTCTTCGATGTCACGGCACCCAAGAAGGCCACCAATGTCAGCATCAACAGCGACCTGCTCCAACGTGCAAGGCGCCTGGGGATCAACCTCTCGGCCACCTTCGAGAGGGCGCTGACAGAAACGGTGCGTACCGAGCAGCAGGAACAGTGGAGGCGGGAAAATGCCACGGCCATCCAAGCCTACAATCGGACCGTGGAAGATCACGGCACCTTCGGCGATGGCGAACGGCAGTTCTGATGGCCCAATTCAACGCCTACGAAAACCGGAATCCAGCCTCGCGGCATCGCTATCCCTACCTGCTTGATATCCAGAGCGACCTGCTCGACGAACTGCGCACAACGGTAGTCGTGCCACTCAGCCCTGCGGCTCAAGCCGAAAGCATGCGAATGACCCATTTGAACCCCATCATCGAGATCGATGGCCAGCCCTTTATCCTCATGACACAGGAGCTCGCCGGTATCGAAAGGAAGCGACTCGGTAAAGCGGTTCATGACCTTGGCGGCTATCGCGACCGGATCATGACTGCTATCGACTTCCTGATTACCGGCATCTGATTCACCCGGCAGCCAGCGGATAGGCCACAGTGCCCGCTCTGCCCATGCCTTGATACCCGTCAAGGTGATTGCCGACCTGACGACTACACTGAGGGTCAGGCCCCCTGCCTCACCGAGAGGTCGTCGTCATGCACCAGCGCATCCTGATCCTGCAGGGTCACCCCGACCAGAGCGAAACTCACCTCTGCCACGCCCTGGCCGACCACTACCGCGCTGGCGCGGAGCAGAAGGGCCACGAGATCCGCCAGATCGACCTGGCCAGCCTCGAGTTTCCCCTGATTCGCAGCCAGCAGGAGTGGGAGCACTCGCCCCTCCCCGACAGCCTGGCCGAGGCCCAGCAGGCCATCGGCTGGTGCCAGCACCTGGTGCTCATCTTCCCGCTGTGGCTTGGCGACATGCCGGCCATGGTCAAGGGCTTTCTGGAGCAGGTGCTGCGCCCGGGCTTCGCCTTCGAGTACCAGGAGGACAACCCCATGGGCAAGAAGGGCCTGACCGGGCGCTCGGCGCGGGTCATCGTGACCATGGGCATGCCGGCCGCCATCTACCGCCACCTCTACCGGGCCCACAGCCTCAAGTCGCTGGAACGCAACATCCTCGGCTTCGTCGGCCTGTCACCGATACGCGAGACGCTGATCGGTGGCGTGGAGGGGATGAGCCAGAAGCAGGTCGACGACTGGTTCCGAGAGGTGCACACCTTCGGCGAAGAGGGCCGGTAGGCGGGCGCCTTCTCCCTACCGACCGACTCCCAGATACTTGATCCGGCGGTAGAGCACGGCTATGCCACCATTGCCCAGCATCATGCCGAGGCCCAGCACCACCACGACCAGGGCGTCATAGGCGACGGCACCCGCGCCCGTGTAGGCCGCCACCAGCATGCCGACGTGGCGCACCACCAGGTACACACCGATCAGGAAGGTGCCGGCACGCACCAGGTCCTCGTCCGCGATGCGAGCACCGGCGTCGGCCTCGACGCCGCCATGCAGCCTCTCCGCCAGCCGGCCGGCGAAGCACCACAGCAATACGCCGCCCACCATGGGTACCGCCACCGTGGAGATCAGCACCGGCAGTAGCTCGGCTGACCAGAACTCCCCGACATTCGGGCCCAGCAGCGCCGGCAGCACCGAGAACAGGGTCTTCAGGAAGAGATAGAGACCCAGCAGGCGGATCAGCAGGATGGAGAAGGGCTTCATGGGATCTCCGATGATTCTTGCAGAAGCAGCGTCCCGCGTCCCACGATCACTGCCTCTCCCTCAATGCGAATCGAAAACTCGTCTTCGGTACGCTCGGCCTCGGCAAGGATGCGGCTTGGGCGACCCATCTCGATGCCCTGCTCGATCTGCCAGCGCCATCGACCAACTCCTCTGTTCTGCGCCAGGTACCCAGCCAAGGCCGCCGCCGCACTGCCGGTGGCCGGATCTTCGCGCACGCCACCCGGGGTGGAAAACATCCGGGCCCTCACGAAGGGTGATGCACCGGCCCCCTTGCCGACCACATAGAGATAGACCTGCTCGTGGCCGCTGGGTGAGACCCACTCCGACCAGATGCCCGGCGATGGCCGTGCCCGCTCGAGGGCCTCAAACGACGCGAGCTCGACCAGATGATAGGGCAGCCCGCAGGAGGCGAGCACCGGCTCGCTCAGGACTTGGTGTGCCCTCAGCCCCAGCAGTTGTGCGGCAGCAGTCCGATTCAAGGAGCTCGGCAGGCTGCTGAACGGCGCCGCCGTGGTAAATCTAGCCAGTTCGTTGTCGAACTCAACGACGATAGGGCCGACGCCAGCCGCGAGAATCAGCGGGCATCCCCGCTCGGCCAAGCCCAGCGCAACCAGCAAGTGGGCAGTGCCGATCGTCGGGTGACCAGCGAAGGGCAGCTCCTCGGTGGGCGTGAAGATGCGGATGGGGTAGCGATGCTGGCCGATTGCCTCACCGACGAACACCGTCTCGGAGAGGTTCAGCTCGTTGGCGATGGCCTGCATCGTGCCAGAGGCGAGGCCCTCGGCGTAGGGGAAAACCGCCAGCGGGTTGCCAGCAAAGGCTCGGTCGGTAAAGACATCTAGCAGGGAATACTCGGTCATACAGACTCTCCTGAAACTCGAGCTTCCGGGCTGGCCAACATGTTCATGATCAGCCGGACCATGGTCTCCTTGTTGGCCGGGTCGGACTCGGCGATGAGCAGCGTCAGGGCGGCGAGGCCCACGTCGTTGACCACCACCTCGCCGTGGGCATTGAGCAGGCGATCGTTACGATAGAGGAAATCGACGAAGAGGTAGGCCGCGCTGCGCTTGTTGCCATCGGCGAAGGGGTGGTTCTTGACCACGAAATAGAGCAGGTGCGCCGCCTTGGCCTCTACCGAGGGGTAGGCCGGCTCGCCGAAGATCGTCTGATCGAGGTTGCCGAGCAGTGCATCGAGGCCATCGCCGCGCTCCCGGGCGAACAGGTCTGTGGCCTCGCCCTTGGCGATCAACTCGGCCTTCAGCGACGCCAGCGCCGTGCGGGCCTCGTCCAGTGTCGGCAGTCGGCCGCCGGCCTGGGCATGAGGTTCGGTGAGAAGGCCCTCGTCGTAGCGCTGCAGCAGCAGGAAGGTCTGGGCATAGCGGGTGACGATATCGACGAGGCCCCGACCGCTGGCGACATCCAGTGCCGGGCTGCCGGCCGTCTTGCGTACCAGGGCCATGGCGGCTTCGAGCTCGCGGGCGTTTTCCTCGAAGCGCTGGCGGTTCAGCGTCCAGCCCTGGGTGAGGTGCTCGCGCAGCACGCGGGTGGCCCACTGGCGGAACTGCACGGCGCGCCGGGAGTTGACGCGGTAGCCCACCGTGATGATGGCATCGAGGTTGTAGTGTCTGACGCGCCGCCTCACCTGCCGATGCCCTTCCTGACGAACTACCGAGGATTCCTCGGTAGTTGCCGTTTCATCAAGCTCCGCATCAAAGTAGATGTTCTTCAAGTGCAGGCTGATGTTATCGGTGGATGTATCGAAGACCTCTGCCATCTGCCGCTGGCTCAGCCAGACGGTGTTCTGCTCCACGTCCAGGCGTACCTCGACCTGCTGATCGGCCTCCTGATAGATGACGATGGGTGCCTCGCTATTGGTATTCATGTCCTGCTCCCCGATTCCCCGGCCTGTGCCTGCCTGGGTCTAGCGACGACAGCCCCCGGTGGCGACCCTTGGCGATGCATTCAATGGATGCTACGCCCTGGCGTTGAAGGGCGCCAATCACCAAAACAGTGACTCTTACCGCTCTCCCATCACTCCACAAGCCCGGCTCGATGGCCGGGCTTGTGGCGTTTAGCGGCTGGCTGGCGTCGGATCAGCCGAGGCGGTCGTAGCCGTTGTCGAGGAAGGGATAGTCGGTGTAGCCCGCCTCGGCGCCGCCGTAGAAGTTGGCGTGGTCGGGCTCGTTGAGCGCGGCCCCCACCCGGAAGCGCTCGGGCAGGTCGGGGTTGGCGATGAAGGGGCGGCCGAAGGCGATAGCGTCGGCGCTGTTCTCGTCGAGGCGCGTCTGGGCGCGTTCGGCGTCATAGCCGCCGCAGTAGATCAGCCCGCCCTTGAAGCGCTCGCGCATCTGCTCGCGGAAGCCCTCCGGGTAGGTGACGTCGGCACCCGCGAAGCCGGGCTCGTTGAAGTGGAGATAGGCCAGGCCGCGACGATTGAGCTCATCGGCCAGGTAGTTGGCCATTTCCTCGGGCTCGTCGTCGGTAAGGCCGAACAGCTCGAGGAACGGCGTCAGGCGGATACCGACCCGCTCGGGCCCGAACACCTCGGACACCGCATCGACCACCTGCAGCGGGAAGCGCGCACGGTTCTCCAGCGAGCCGCCGTACTGGTCGGTGCGCTGGTTGGTGCCGGTAGCCAGGAACTGGTTGAGCAGGTAGGCGTTGGCAGCGTGGACCTCGACCATGTCGAAGCCGGCGCGCTTGGCGCGCACGGCGGCCTGGCGGTAGTCCTCGACGATGCCGGGGATCTCGTCGGTCTCAAGCGCCCGCGGGGTGCTGGTGGGGTGCGGCCCCGCCGTGCCGTCCTCGAACTCGACGAAGCACTCCGCGCCCTCGCCTTTCAGGGCGCTGGGGGCCACGGGCGGCTGGCCGTCGGGCTGGACCATCTCGTGGGAGACGCGGCCGACGTGCCACAGCTGCAGGGCGATGCGCCCGCCCTTGGCGTGCACGGCCTCGACCACGTCACGCCAGCCGGCTTCCTGAGCGTCGGTCCAGATGCCCGGGGTGTAGACATAGCCCCGCGCCGTGGGCGAGATGTTGGTGGCCTCACTGATGATCAGGCCCGCACCGGCTCGTTGGCCATAGTAGGCCTGCTGCAGCTTGCCCGGCACGCTGTCCGGCGTGCGCGAGCGGGTCAGCGGCGCCATGATCACCCGGTTGGGCAGGGTCAGGCTGCCGAGCTTGAGCGGCGTGAACAACCCGGGGTTGCGCAGGGATGTATCGGTCATGGATCGCCTCCTGAGGCAAAGGGTATTTCACTGAATGAAGATGCGACACACCATAAGCCTGTTAACGGCCAGCGCCAAACCAGAGAGAGGATCGACCAGATAGCCTGGCGCTATCACCCAGGCACCCTGCCCCGCCTTCGGCCCGCCCCGCCGGCGTGGTAGTCTGCTGCGACTCTCTTCCTCAGTTCAGGAGTGCAGCATGACCGCCGCCGAGATGCTCGACCGCCTGGTGGGCTTTCCCACCGTCTCGCGAGATTCCAACCTGGCCCTGATCGAGTGGGTCGAAGCCTGGCTCGACAAACACGACGTGGTGCACTGGCGGGTGGAGAGCGACGACGGTCGCAAGGCCAACCTGCTGGCGCGCATCGGCCCGGACGTGGTCGGTGGCGTGGTGCTCTCGGGGCATACCGACGTGGTGCCGGTGGAGGGCCAGCCCTGGGCCACCGATCCCTTCACCCTGACCGACAAGGGGGATGGTCGCCTGTATGCCCGCGGCACCTGCGACATGAAGGGCTTCATCGCCTGCGCCCTGGCCGAGGTGCCGCGCTGGGTGAGCATGGAGCTCGAGACGCCTATCTGGCTGGCGCTCTCCTACGACGAGGAGGTGGGCTGCATCGGCGCGCCGCGCATGATCGAGAAGCTGATGGCCGAGCACCCGCTGCCGGCGGCGGTGATCGTCGGCGAGCCGACCCTGATGCACCCGGTGGTGGCCCACAAAGGGGCCACCAACCTGCGCACCACGGTCACCGGACGCGCCAGCCACTCCAGCCAGGTCAATCAGGGAGTCTCGGCGATCCATGTGGCGGCGCGGCTGGTCACCTATATCGAGGAGGTGATGGCCGAGCTGCGTGCCGAGGGGCGCGTCGACGAGGCCTTCAACGTGGTGCACTCGAGCCTGCACGTGGGCAGGATCCAGGGCGGCACGGCGATCAACATCATGGCCCGGGAGTGCACCTTCGAGTGGGAGATCCGCCACCTGCCCTCGGATCGCTTCGAGGACCTGATCGGCCGGGTCAATGCCCGGGCCGCCGAGCTCCAGGCCGAGATGCGGAGCCGCGCGCCGGAGGCGAGCATCGTCACCCAGGCGCTCAACCAGACGGTGCCGGCGCTGGCCGACGACAACAACGCCGAGGTGCTGGCGCTGTGCAACGCCCTGCTCGGCGAGCGCCCCGCCGGGGCGGTGGCCTACGCCACCGAGGCCGGCCAGTTCCAGCGCCAGGGGCTGCCCACGGTGATCTGCGGCCCAGGCAGCATCAGTCAGGCCCATCAGCCGGACGAGTACATCGAGCAGGAGCAGCTCGAGGCGGGAGTGCGCTTCATGGCGGCACTGGGCGAGCGCCTGCAACGAAAGTAGAATACGGCCATCAACCCACGCCAGGAGTTCCCATGCCCCGACTGCTGATCGTCAAGACCGGCGATGCCTTCCCCGAAGTGATCGAGCAATACGGCGACTTCGAGGCGCTGTTCCGGGAAGCCCTGGCGGAGGCTGGCTTCGTAGCCGAGGTGTTCGACGCCCGCCACGAGCCGCTTCCCGACCTGGCGGAAGTCGACGGCCTCATCGTCACCGGTTCCCACGCCATGGTCAGCGACGCGGAGCCCTGGAGCGAGGCGCTCAAGCCCTGGCTGGTCGCGGCCCGGGAGCGCAACCTGGCGATGCTCGGGGTGTGCTACGGCCACCAGCTGATGGCGGCGGCCTTCGGTGGCGAGAGCGGCTACCATCCGGCGGGGCGCGAGTCCGGCACCCACGGGGTGTCGCTAACCGATTCGGGCCGCGAGGACCCGTTGCTGGGCACCCTGCCCCGCCACTTTTCCGCCCAGCTGACCCATGCCCAGTCGGTGCTCAAGGCACCCAGTGGCTCGGTGGTGCTGGCGCGCAACGACCACGACGCCCACCAGGCGCTGCGCTATGGCCCGCGCCAGTGGAGCGTGCAGTTCCACCCCGAGTTCACCCCCGAGGTGATGCGTGCCTACCTGGCCCGCCAGGTCGACAAGCTGCGCGACCAGGGGCAGGACGCCCACGCGCTGATGCGCCGCGTCATCGACACGCCCGAAGCGCGCTCGCTGCTGGTGCGTTTCGCCCAGGCGGTGGCGCCAGCCTCCTAGGGGTCAGTGGCGCTCGCCCACCGGCGGGGCGGGCTCGCCGCGTGCGATGCTTGCCTCGGCGGCCTCATCACGCAGCCGCCTGGCATCCGGCGCGCCTTCGGCGGCCTTGCGCCGCTGGCGAGCGAGGTCACGCAGCGAGCTTGCCAGCATGGCGGCGACGATCATGCCGCCCCCCACGAAGGCCAGCGGTGCCGGCACCTCGCCGACCCACCACCACACCAGCAGCGTGCCCACCAGGGTCTCCAGCAGCATCACCAGGCTCACCTCGGCGCCCGGCAGATAGCGTGCCCCGGTCTGGATCAGGAAGTAGGCCAGCGGCAGCAGCAGCCCCATCAGCAACAGGCGCTGCATATCCTCGCCCCCCGGCAGCTGGGCACCTCCCATGAGGGCCGCGGGCAGCAGCATCGCCAGGCAACCCAGCGGCAATACCACGGTGGTATCCAGGCCGCGCTGGCCGGTGCCGGGCCGGGAGCTGGCCACGCTGGTATTGACCGCAATGGAGACCGGGATGATCAGCGCCACCCCCAGCCCCAGCAGGCTGCCCTGCCCCACTTCGCCGGCGGCCATCAGGCTGGCCCCGACGATGCATACGCCGATCACCACCCAGGTCTGGCGGCGCAGTCGCTGGCCGAAGAACAGCATGCCGATCAGCCCGGCCACCAGCGGCGCCAGGTTGAGCATCACCAGCACGTTGCCTGCCGAGGTCAGCCGGGTTGCCCCCACGAAGGCCCAGGCACTGGCGGCGAACGCCAGCGGACACCAGAGCGCCGCCGGGCCGCAGTCGAAGATCGCCTGACCCAGACGCTGGCGGTAGCGTGCGGCGGCGATCAGCAGCAGCACCAGGCCCAGCATCAGCCCGCGCCAGAACATGAAGGTGGCCACGTCCACCGTGGTGTCCTTGACCAGCAGGGCATCCGGCGAGAGCAGCAGCACGCCGCTCATGGTGATCATGTAGCCGCGCAGGCGAAACGGCAGCCGCTTCCACATCGGGGAATCCTCCTTCCAGGCGAGATGGCGTGGTTACCAACGACAACAGGCCGGAGCGAGGCTCCGACCTGTCGTTGGGTGGGGTGCCGCCCGAGGGCGGCATCCGGGGCGTTACGCGCGCGACTGGCGGCGAATCGGTGACTCGCCGTCATCGCTGCGACGACGCGGGGCACGCTCGGGAGCACCACGGTCCTCGCTGATCTCCAGCGGACGGCCGGCCACGCGGGCGCGGGCCATCTTGGCCAGGATGCTGGCGGGCAGCGAGTTGGGCAGCTCGACCACCGAGAAGGCGTTGCGGATATCGATGCGCCCGATGCGGGCCCCTTCGATGCCACCCTCGTTGGCCAGGGCGCCGACCAGCTGGCCGGGCTTGACGCCGTCCTTGTGGCCCACGGAGACGCGATAGCGAGTCATGCCCTCGCTGGGACCACGCTCGCGGCGCGCCGGTTTGCCGTCACGCGGGGCGCGATCATTGCGCTCCTTGCGCGGGGCCTGGAGGCGACCGATGGGCGCCTCGTCGGCACGCGCCAGGCGGGCGAAGGCACAGGCCAGCTCGACGGGGTCGTAGCCCTCACCGATCAGGCGCTCGACCAGGGCCTGCTGCTCCTCGGCACCGGCGGTCAGGGCGGCGATCACCTTCTGGTGGAAGGCCTCGTCGCGATGGGCGCGGATGGCCGCCTCGTCGGGCACCTCCATCTCGCTCATCTTCTGGCCGGTGGCCTGCTCGATCCAGCCCGCCTTGCGGCCTTCGCGGAAGCCCACGAAGGTGATCGAGATGCCGGTACGCCCGGCACGGCCGGTACGCCCGATGCGGTGGGTGTAGGCCTCGGAGTCCTGGGGCAGGTCGTAGTTGAAGACGTGGGTGATGCGCGGCACGTCGAGGCCACGGGCGGCCACGTCGGTGGCGATCAGCACGTCGACCTTGCCGCGCTTGAGGCGCTGGATGGTGCGCTCGCGCAGGCTCTGGTCCAGGTCACCAGAGAGGCTGGCCACGTTGAGGCCGCGGGCGGAGAGCTGCTCCATCAGGGTGGTGCAGGCCGCACGGGTCCGCACGAAGACGATGGCACCGTCCACCGGCTCCACCTCGAGGATGCGGGCCAGCGCCTCCAGCTTGGCGCCACCATCGACGCGCACCAGGCGCTGCTCGATGTTCTCGCCGGTGGTGGTGCGGGACTCGATGGCCACCTTCACCGGGTCCACAAGGTAGCGATTGACGATGCGCTCGATCTCGGCAGGCAGGGTAGCGGAGAAGAACACCCGCTGGGCCGCCTTGGGGGTGTCGGCGACCACGCGCTTGACGTCGTCGATGAAGCCCATGCGCAGCATCTCGTCGGCTTCGTCCAGCACCAGGGCGGAGAGGCCGTCGAGCTTGAGGCTGCCGCGATCCAGGTGATCGATGATCCGGCCCGGGGTACCCACCACCACCTGGGCACCGCGCTTCAGCGCGCCCAGCTGCTCACGGTACTCCTGGCCGCCACACAGGGTGGCCACTTCCAGACCCTTGAGGTTCTGACCGTAGCGGGTGAAGGAGACGGCAACCTGCTGCGCCAGCTCGCGGGTCGGGGCCATCACCAACACCTGGGGCTCGCGACGGGTCAGCTCGAGACGCGAGAGCAGCGGCAGGGCGAAGGCCGCGGTCTTGCCGGTGCCGGTCTGGGCCTGGCCCAGCATGTCGCGCCCTTCCAGCAGTGCCGGAATGGTCTCGACCTGGATCGGCGAGGGAGTCTGGTAACCCAGAGACTCGACGGCAGAGAGAACGGCAGGCAGCAGAGCGAGATCGCCGAAGCTCGGCGAGGCGACAGAAGAAGAGGTCATCAATCACACCTTGGTAGGCCGGGATCACCGGCGTAAATTCATTGGCGTCCCTGACGCGAGCAAAAGCCATCAGGCGCGCTGCGGCCTGTGAGGGCAGTCAGCACGGGACATCGGAGTCGGGGACGCCGGTCGCACCTGGCATCGGGTCAGCGCCATCGACGATGGCAGCGAACCCCTGTGGCGACCGTTTGCGCCGATCTCGCCAGAACGGCGGGATCTCGGTGGCGCTCCATCTACACAATTCGAACGCTTGCAGCCTTCAGCGATGGCGCTGGGCCTGGCGTTGCGGCGCCCATCCTGTGCTCGGTCGGTGACCGGCGGCGGTGGCGTCGTACATGATGGTGGGGTCAACACATGCGAGGAGCGCGCATGCTACCATCGTCGACCCGCCCTGGCCAGCCTTTTCGGCTGCCCTGTTGTTGCTGATAATCGAGGAGATGTCATGCCTAGCGTGTGGGTCGATGCCGATGCCTGTCCCAAGGTGGCCCGTGAGATCATCGTGCGTGCCGCCGAGCGCACCCGCACGGCGGCCTGGTTCGTCGCCAATCATACGGTACCGCTGCCGCGCTCGGCGTGGGTGAAGTCACTGGCGGTAAGCCAGGGCTTCGATGCCGCCGATAACGAGATCGTCGAGCGCATCCAGCCGGGCGACCTGCTGATCACCTCGGACCTGCCGCTGGCCATGGCGGCCATCGAGCGGCAGGCGAAGGTGATGACCACCCGCGGCGAGGCCCTGGACGCCAACAACATTCGCGCCCGGGTGCAGATGAGGGACTTCATGGAGACGATGCGCGCCAGCGGCGAACACACCGGCGGGCCCAGCGGCTATTCCGACAGCGACCGCCGCGAGTTCGCCAACGCCCTGGATCGCTGGCTTGCGAAGAACGTCTAAGCGATGACGCATCTGCACCCGGGGTGCAGATTCGGCTGACTCAAGGGCAGCATGGAGACGATGCGCGCCAGCGGCGAGCATAACGGCGGGCCCAGTGGCTATTCCGACAGCGACAGCCGCGAGTTCGCCAACGCCCTGGATCGCTGGCTGGCAAAGCAGCGCTGAGGCGCCCTACTCTCCCTGGTTGCGCTGGAAGCGCTGGATCTCGCGGCGCTGCTTCTTGTCGGGGCGCTTGAGTGGGTGCTGCATGGCCTGGTTGGTCAGCCGGCGCGCCTCGGCTTCGCGCTCGCGGCGGGCCACGCTCTCCTCGGTCTCGCGGTAGAGGGCGCGCGCCTCGGGGGCGCCGCGGCGCTGGTCGGAGAGCGCGATGACCTCCACCTCGAGGATATCCCAGCCCTGGGGCAGGCGGATGATGGCCCCCACCTCCACGGTCTTGCTGGTCTTGGCCCGGGCACCGTTGTAGTGCACCTTGCCGCCCTCGATGGCCTTCTTGGCCAGGCCGCGGGTCTTGAAGAAGCGTGCCGCCCATAGCCACTTATCGAGCCGTACGTTATCCATGGGCGTCCTCCCCTCCATTGGCCCCCGTCTCGACACCCGGGGCCAGCGGCGGCTCGTTGCCGGGCAGGATGGCGGCGAAGGTATCCAGGGCGACGAACTCCTCCAGCTCGCGCTCGGGGCGCCGACTATCGGGCTGCTTGATGCCCAGCAGATGGCGGATACCGAACGTCCGGGCGCTCTCCAGCACCCGCGGGTTGTCATCGATGAACAGGGTGCGGGCGGGGTCGAAGGGCTCCACTTGCTGCAGCGCGGACCAGAACGCCTGCTCCTCCTTGGGCACGCCGAGGTCGGCGGAGGAGACGATGGCATCCAGGTACTGCTCCAGGCCGGTGAGCGGCAGTTTGAGCTCGAGGCTGGCGCGGTCGGCGTTGGTGGCCAGCACCACCCGGGGGTGTGCCTGCTTGAGCCACTTGAGGAAGTCCAGGGCGTCGCCGCGCAGGCCGATCAGGTGCTGGATCTCGCGCTTGAGGGCGACCACGTCGACGTCGAGCTCGCGGCTCCAGTAGTCGAGGCTGTACCAGCTGAGGGTGCCCTGCTCATGCAGCACCTTCGAGCGCACCACCTCCTGGGTGGCCTCGTCGAGCTGGTGCAGCTCGACGTAGCGGCGCGGCAGGTGCTCGAGCCAGAAATGGCTGTCGAAATGCAGGTCCAGCAGGGTGCCGTCCATGTCCAGCAGGACGGTATCGATGGCGCGCCAGTCGATCATGGGGATTCCGGGTCGTGGCTTGCGGGAGGTGATATGGTAACAGGCGACCCCTCCCCCAGAAACGGAGTCGCCATGACCTCGCCCAGTTGGCCGCAGAAACCCGCCATCCTCGAGCGCCGCTCGGTTGCCAGGAGCCGCCTGTTCCACGTGGAGTCACTGGACCTGCGCTTCTCCAACGGCGAAGAGCGCACCTTCGAGCGCCTGACCGGCAGCGACAGCGGCGCGGTGATGATCGTGGCCATGCCCGACCCCGAGCACGTGCTGCTGATCCGCGAGTACGCCGCGGGATTCGAGGACTACGTGCTGACCCTGCCCAAGGGGCTGGTGGACCCCGGAGAGGACATCATCACCGCGGCCAACCGTGAACTGATGGAGGAGTGTGGCTTCGGCGCCCACAACATCCAGCCGCTGGTCGAGCTGTCGCTGGCGCCCAACTACATGCGCCATCGCATGCAGGTGCTGCTGGCCAGTGACCTCTACCCCAAGCGCCTGCCCGGCGACGAACCCGAGCCACTGATCGTCGAGACGCACTCGATCCACGAGCTGCCCGCCCTGCTCGCCCGGGAGGACTTCCATGAGGCCCGGGCCATCGCCGCGCTGTATATCGCCCGCGACAAGCTGCTCGAACGCGAGGCGGAGACAGCCCTGCGCTGGTAGCTCACCGAAAGGCTCAGCGGCGATGCAGCCGCTGACGCTGACGCTGCAGCCCGTTGCCCTCCTTGAGACGCACCCAGCGCGCCTGGCGATAGCTGTCCAGGCCCGCCTCCAGCAGTTCCATCACCTCCATGGCACCGTCCAGCGGCACCGGCGGTGGCGCATCGTGCAGTAGCATCTCGGCCACCCCGGTGTAGAAGGCCGGGTAGTCGCCGGGCCGGTTCGGCTGCTCATGCACCGCCGGTGTTTCGCTCTCGTCACTGGCCAGGGTCAACCGCCCGAGGTCGGGGTCATCGCCCAGGCCAGCCACCACCGCCAGGCTCTCCCTGAGGCGTGCCTCCTGTGGATCCTGGCCGAACTTCACGTAGCTGCCGAGGGTCCCGTGCACCCGGAAGCGGGGCGTGGGGTCGGCCACCAGGGAGCTCGCCTGGAGGGTGACCCGCGGGCCGTCGTACTCCAGCAGGCAGAGGAAGTCGTCGTCCACCTCGGCGCCGTCGCGCAGGGTGGCGAGCTCCAGCAGGATCGCCCGCGGCATGCCGAACAGCTGCACCACCTGGTCGAGCAGGTGCGGTCCCAGGTCGTACCAGATGCCGCCGCCTGGGCGATGGTTCTCGCGCCAGCGATCGGTCACCGTGGGCCGGAAGCGATCGAGGCGCGACTCCAGCGATACCACCCGCCCCAGGGTGCCCGCCTCGAGCAGTGCCTTCAGGGTCAGGAAGTTGCTGTCCCAGCGGCGGTTGTGGAAGACACTCAGGCTACGCTCGGCGTTATCCGCCTGGGTGCGCAGCAGGCGTGCCTCGGAGAGCGACACCGTGAAGGGCTTGTCCACCACCACATGCTTGCCCGCGGCGAGCGCCGCCTTGGTCAGCGGGAAGTGGGTATCGTTGGGGGTGGCGATGACCACCAGGTCGATATCGCGACGGGCGAACAGTGCCGGCGCCTTGGCCAGCACCTCCACCTCCGGCAGGTCGGCGTGGACCCGTTCGGCATCGCCGCTGACCACGGCGACGAGCTCCATGCCCTCGGTGGCCTGGATCAGCGGCGCGTGGAACACCTGGCCCGCCTGGCCATAACCGACCAGCCCGACGCTGAGCGTATGGGTCTTCATCGCAGCCTTCCTTGAAAGAGACGCCGACGCCCCGGCCTGGGCCGGGGCGTCGGGGAGTGGATCAATCGAGCTTGGTCAGGTCGCGTACCGCGCCCTTGTCGGCCGAGGTGGCGAGCAGCGCATAGGCCTTGAGTGCCGCGGAGACCTTGCGGTCGCGCTGGATACTGGGCTTCCAGGCATCGGCGCCCCTGGCCTCCATGGCCGCGCGGCGCTCGGCGAGGACCTCGTCGGAGAGCTTGACGTCGATGCGCCGGCCGGGGATGTCGATGCGGATGATATCGCCCTGCTCGACCAGGCCGATGGCCCCGCCGGCGGCGGCCTCCGGGGAGGCGTGACCGATGGAGAGCCCGGAGGTGCCGCCGGAGAAGCGGCCGTCGGTGAGCAGCGCGCAGGCCTTGCCCAGCCCCTTGGACTTCAGGTAGCTGGTCGGGTAGAGCATCTCCTGCATGCCGGGACCGCCCTTGGGCCCCTCGTAGCGGATGACGACCACGTCGCCCTCCTTCACCTGGCCACCGAGGATATGCTCCACCGCCTGGTCCTGGGACTCCACCACATGGGCCGGGCCCTCGAACACCAGGATCGACTCATCCACCCCGGCGGTCTTCACCACGCAGCCGTCGACGGCAATGTTGCCCTTGAGCACGGCGAGACCACCCTCGGTCGAGAAGGCATGTTCCAGGTCGCGGATGCAACCGCTGGCACGGTCGCCATCGAGGCTCGGCCAGCGCGCGCTCTGGGAGAAGGCCACCTGGGTGGGCACGCCACCGGGGCCAGCGCGGTAGAACTCCACCACCTCGGGACTCGGGTTGCGCATGATGTCCCATTCGTCCAGGGCCGCCTTCAGGGAGTCGCCGTAGACGGTAGGCACCCGGGTATCCAGCACCCCGGCACGATCCAGCTCACCGAGGATCGCCATGATGCCGCCGGCGCGGTGCACGTCCTCGATATGGTACTTCTGGGTGTTGGGGGCCACCTTGCACAGCTGCGGCACCTCACGCGAGAGGCGGTCGATATCGGTCATGGTGAAATCGACCTCGGCCTCCTGGGCGGCGGCCAGCAGGTGCAGGATGGTGTTGGTGGAGCCGCCCATGGCGATATCCAGGGTCATGGCGTTCTTGAACGCCGCCTTGGAGCCGATGGCACGCGGCAGCAGGTGCGCCTCGTTGCCCTCGTAGACGCGCTTGGCCAGTTCGACGATGCGATGACCCGCGGTCTCGAACAGGCGGCGGCGGTCGGCGTGGGTGGCCACCACGGTGCCGTTGCCCGGCAGGGCCAGGCCCAGCGCTTCCATCAGGCAGTTCATGGAGTTGGCGGTGAACATGCCGGAACAGGAGCCGCAGGTGGGACAAGCGCTGCGCTCCACCTCGGAGAGGGTCTCGTCATCGACGCTGTCGTCGGCGGCCATCACCATGGCATCCACCAGGTCGAGGCCGTGGTCGAGCAGCTTGGTCTTGCCCGCCTCCATGGGGCCGCCGGAGACGAAGATCACCGGGATGTTCAGGCGCATGGCGGCGTTGAGCATCCCGGGGGTGATCTTGTCGCAGTTGGAGATGCACACCAGCGCGTCAGCGCAGTGGGCATTGACCATGTACTCGACGCTGTCGGCGATCAGGTCGCGGCTGGGCAGCGAATAGAGCATGCCGTCGTGGCCCATGGCGATGCCGTCGTCCACGGCGATGGTGTTGAACTCCTTGGCCACCCCGCCGGCCTTCTCGATCTCGCGGGCCACCAGCTGCCCCATGTCCTTCAGGTGCACGTGCCCCGGCACAAACTGGGTGAAGGAGTTGGCCACGGCGATGATCGGCTTGTGGAAGTCGTCATCCTTCATGCCGGTGGCGCGCCACAGGGCGCGGGCGCCGGCCATGTTGCGACCGGCGGTGGTGGTGCGGGAACGATACTCGGGCATGGTGTCCTCTTCTTCGCGTGCGGCCGCCTGTGCCGGCGGCTCGGTGTCCAGGTCAGCCCCCGATTCTGTCACGCGCCCGGCCGTCAGGCCAGTGACTCAGACCAGCAGCGAATGGCCCTCAGGCAGTGGCTGGGTACCGTAAAGCACCCAGACATCCAGCGCCGGACCGAGATCCTCCACCAGGCGCAGCCTCTCAGGGTGGCGCGCCAATGCCTCCCGCGCGCAGATGCCGGCGTCTACCTCGCCTGCCAGCAAGGCCGCCTCCACCGCCACGATGGAGGGATAGTCGTGCTGCTCGGCGAAGGCGGCGAGGTCCGAGTAGTAGCGAGTCGCCGGCTGCAGACCCACCATCGACGGGGCATCCACTCCAGCCCGAGCCAGCAGCGCCAGCGGACGGCTTCCGGCGACGAAGGTATCCACCGGAAAGGCGCGGTGCATGGTGCGTCCCACGCAGTCGGCGTGGCTGAAGTGGGCCGTGCACTGCAGCACCCTGCCGACCCGGCCCGCGAGAAGCGCCTCGAAGGCCTCGGGGAAGGCATCGAACAGCTGAACCTCGGCGCCGGCGGGGCCGCGCCGCTCGAGATAGCGATGCAGCACCAAGGCATGATTGCTTCCTTCGGGTCCCAGCGTCGCGACTCGCATACAGCCTCCTAAAGCAGAAAGACAATCACCGCCCCGGCGACTATCAGCAACAGCCGCAGCCACAATGCACGCCGGGCAATCACCCCGAAGGAAATCGCCGCCAGCCCGGACCCGATCTTGAGCATGTCGAACAGCGCCGCAGCGGGCGCGAAGGCCAGCCGGATCACATCGGGATTAGCCACCATGGCGAGCGGGATCAGGTAGAGCCCAATGCCCAGCGCCATGGCCTTGAAGGCCACTTTCAACCAGCTCTCCCCCACCATGCCGGCGGCAATGAAGACCCCGCCGCAAACCGGGGGGGTAATGGTGGAGAGCAGGGCGAACCAGAACACGAACAGGTGGGCCAAAAGTGGCTCCAGCCCCAGGGAGATCAACGCCGGCCCCGCCACCGAAACGCAGATCACATAGGCCGCGGTGGTGGGCACCTCCATGCCCAGCACCAGGCAGGCCAGGGCGGTCAGCAGCAAGGCCGGCCACAGCATCTCGCCAGAGAGCGAGAGGATCCCCGAAGTGATCTTGACCCCGAGCCCCGTCATCGCCAGCACGCCGATCACCAGGGAGGCGCAGATGATGATGGAGCCGATCACCGCCACCTGGCGCCCGGCGGTGACCAGCGCCTCGGCCAGCCGCGAGGCGAAGCCGCGCAGCGAGAAGCTCAGGGTCACGTCGAAAAAGAGCAACAAAATGCCCGCAAAGATGGCCAGGCTGGCGGCGTACTGAGGCGTGTAGCCACCCAGGAAGATGCGCTCCAGCAGGAGCACGAAGGGCACCGCGAAGAACAGCGAAGTGATCAGCACCTCCCGCCTGGAAGGCCTGTCAGACTCATCCAGCGGCTTGAGATCATGGCGGGTAGCGTAGGCGTTGATCCCCACCCAGACGGTGGCGAAATAGAGAATCGCCGGCAGCATCGCTGCCGCCATGATCTCGGTATAGGGCGTGCCGGTCAGTTCCACCATCACGAAGGCCCCGGCCCCCATCAGCGGCGGCATGATCTGCCCACCAGAGGAGGCGACTGCCTCCACACCGCCCGCCAGGGAGCGCGGATACCCCAGGCGTACCATGGAGGGGATCGTGATGGCCCCGGTGGATGCGACATTGGCGGAGGCGGAACCGGAAATGGAGCCCATCAGCGCCGAGGAGATCACCGACACCTTGGCGCCGCCGCCCGTCAGGCGCCCCGCCACGGCGCTAGCCAGGTTCATGAAGCCTCGACCCGCCTCGCCGGCGTTTAGCACGGCACCAAAGATCACGAAGATCGCCACCACGCCCACGCTGACACCGGTCAAGGAGCCCCAGAGCCCCCCTTCCGAGATCGTCAGGGTACCCATGAAGCTCGGCAGGGGGATGCCAGGGTGGCCGAACTGGCCGGGCACCTGGTCACCGAAGAGGCCGTAGAGTAGAGCCACCAGGGCGACAAGTGGCAGCGGCCAGCCGATGGCACGCCGCGCCGTCTCCAGGGCCAGCAGCACCAGGAAGACGCCGATGGTCATCTGCAGTGGATTGTCGACAAAGCCGTACTGCTGCATCAGGGCCTGGTGGCCGATGGCGATGTAGGCGCAGCCGGCCACGCCCAGCAGGGTCAGCACCCAGCCGCTCCAACGCTCGAAGGGGGTGCGCGCCATGAAGATCAGGATCCATGGCAGCGCCAGCGCCATATGCACGGGCCGGCTGACCAGCGCCGGTGCCAGACCATAGAAGATCAGCCCCAGGTGGAAGACAACACTGAGCGCCCCGAGCATCACCCAGGCCGGATGCAGGGGCGTAGACGCGACATCGCCGGCCGCGGCCGGCGATGCAGTGGACGATGGGGTCTGGGACATCAGCGCAGCTCGTCGGGGATCTCGATGCCGGCCTCATCGTAGTAGCGCACGGCTCCCGGGTGCAGGGTGCCCGCGATGTTGCCGATCATGTCGTGGGTGATGCTGCCCCACCAGGCAGTCTCCTCGGCCATGGCATCGCGACGTTCCCAGAAGGTCCTCGTCAGTGTATAGGCCGTGTCGTCATCCATTCCGGTGGTGGTGTAGGCGATGACCGGCAGCGAGGTGGTCGAGACGTCCTCGTCGATGCCGGCATAGGTTCCCGCCGGAATGGTCTGACGCGCCGCTCCGGTCAGCTCGATCTGTTCATCGCTCAAGCTGACCAGACTGATTGGCATGCTGGCCGCGGTCTCGATCACATTAGGCGTGGGGAAGGAACTGGCGGTGACGAAGGCATCGATCTGGCCGTTCTTCAGGGCGTCGGGGCCACTACCGATATTGGCGTTGGCGACCTCGACGCGATCGATGAGATCGAAGAGCTCAAGGTAGCGCTGGGCCTCGCGCGCACCGAAGGTGCCCTGACCGATCAGGATCTCCTTGCCCTCAAGGGCCTCGATATCGACGACGCCTTCGTCACCGGCGAGCACGAAGTGCATGGTGATGGCCGGGATAGGAAAGAGGCCGCGAATCTCCTCGAAGCGCGGACTCTGACGCTCGGCGAAGGGGCCGCTGCCTGCCAGGGCGCTCTCCACCAGACCAGGCGGCGTGGTGAACACATAGTTGCCCTGGCGTGCCATGACTTCCATGACATTCTGCACCGAGCCCTGGCTCTCCTCGAGGGTTACCACCACGTCGCCCTCGGTGCCCTGGCGAATGGCTTCGGCCAGCTCGACGCCCATCTGGTAGTAGGCGGTGCCGGCGGAGGCCGACTTGTAGGTCACGCGGGTCTCGGCCTGGACCTGAAGGGCGGTTGCCCCCAACAGGATCGCGGTAGTCGTGGCCAGCAGCGTGCGAGTCAGGCAAGGCATTATCTTCTCCCTAGGTGTCCAGTATTAGCTTGTTATGGTTAGGTGCTTCAGCGATCACTATAATGCCGATCGCCCAGTCGAGGAACCACACCCCATGTCGACGCAATGCATTGCGCTGCTGGGCGCCGCCGGCGGCCTGGGCGGCGCCATCGCCGAGACCCTGCTGACCGCGGGCCACCGCGTCTGGCTACTGGACCTTCCCGCACGCCATGACGTGCTTGGCTCCCTGGCCAGACGCTGGCCCGAACAGGCGTACCTAGAGAGCTGTGACTTCCGCCACCCCGCCACCATCGCCTCCGCCTTCGCGGCGATCGGCGCGCGTGACACGTGCCTGGACGCCTGCGTCAATGCGGCCGGGGTGATCCACCGCGCCGGCTTTACGGATACCACCCCGGAGGACCTGGCGCGGGTGATGGCAATCAACGTGACGGGGCCCTTCCTGGCACTTCAAGAAGCGGTCAAGTTGATGCAGCGGGGCGGGCGCATCGTCAACGTGGCCTCGGCCCATGGCCTGCGCACCGGGCCCGAACGCAGCGCCTATGCCATGAGCAAGGGGGCCATCCTCGCCTTGACCCGGGCATTGGCAGTGGAGCTCGGCTCTCGCGGCATTCTGGTCAATGCGGTGGCACCTGGACCGGTGAGCACCGGTATGCAAGACGCGACCTCGGAATCCCGACGACGTTGGCAGGCCGCCACGCCCCTGGGCCGGGTGGCGGATGCCCAGGAGGTGGCACGCGCCGTGGCCTTCCTGGTCTCGGCGGAGAATACCTTCATCTCCGGTGATACCCTGATGGTGGATGGCGGCGCCACCGCAATGATCTAGACCAGCACGGGAATATCCACCAGCCGCCCCGCCTCCAACCGGCAGCGGCGATCGGCCAGGGCATCGATGTCGTCGCGGTCATGGCTGACTAGGATCACCGCGGCGCCCGCCTCCTGCTGGCGTCGCACCAGGGCCCACAGGCCCTCGCGGGTGGCCTCGTCGAGGCCGGTGAAGGGCTCGTCAAGCAGCAGCAGCGGCGAGGCCCGCAGCAGGGCGCGCAGCAGCGCCACTCGCTGGCGCTGGCCGCCGGAGAGCTCGCTGGGCAGGCGCGCCTCGAGGCCGGCCAGCCCCACCTCGGCCAGGCCTTCCGTGATGCGCCGGCGCTGGTCGGCGGTCAGCCGCAAGTCTGGCGCCAGGCCGAGCCCCAGGTTGGCCCACACCGGCAGGTGGTCGAAGAGGTTGTGCTCCTGGAAGACGGTGGTGATGCCACGCTCCCAGGGCGGACGCGCCAGCAGGTCCTCCCCTTGCCAGGTCAGGGTACCGCCCTCGGGCTCGAGGAAGCCGGCCAGCAGCCCCAGCAGGGTACTCTTGCCGCAGCCGGAGGGGCCCTCTACCGAGAGGCACTCACCCGGAGTCAGGCGGAAGGTGAAGCAGAAGGCCGGCGTCTCGCCGGGGTCGGCGCGGTCATAGTGGAAGGTCAGGTCGCGACAGTCGAGCATCTCAGGGTCTCCAGCGCGGGCGCCGCGGGCGCCGGGTCAGGCCACCCAGCACGGCGAAGGTCAGGGCCACCAGCACCAGCAGCAACAAGGCGGTGGCCGCCGCCCCCTGCCAGCGGTAGCCACCCAGCTGCTGGTAAAGCAGCATCGGCAGGGTTGGCGCCGAGGGGCTGCCGAACAGGGCGATGACGCTGAAGTCCCCCAGCGACAGCGTCATGGCGTAGGCCAACGCCAGGGCCAGCGGGCGGCGCAACCGCGGCCAGGTGAGCCAGCGCAGCCGAGCAGCCCCGCGCACCCCGAGCTGGTCGGCCAGGCGCGCCTCGGGGGCGGTCAGCCCCGGCAACGCCCCGCGCAGCACCTGCATGGCGAAGGGCAGCGCCATCAGGGCATTGACCAGCACCACCAGGGCGTAGCCCTCCCAGCCGCTGCCCAGGGTGGGCCGCAGCAACAGGAAGAGCCCGGTGCCCAGCACCAGCGCCGGTACCACCAGGATCAGCTGGCCGCCGCCCTCCATGACCAGGCCCAGGGCTCCGCGACCGCGGCGGCGCAGCCAGCGGCTGCCGGCCAGCAGCGCCAGCGCCAGGACGAGGGCCCCGAGGCCCGCTCCCAGCGCCATGACGAGGCTCCTTGCCGCCGCCGGCCACAGGCTCGATGCCCGCGGCAGCTCGGCGAGCCCACCCAGGCCGGCGATGACGATGGCCACCAGGGGCGGGGCCAGCAGCGCGACCAGAGCCAGCATCCAGATGCCATCGATCCAGCGCGACAGCCCCAGGGCGTCGCGGCGGCGCCAGCGCCCCAGGGCCGGCAGGCGCACGCTGCCTACCATCAGCGAGGGCGCCCCACCCCGGGAGAGTGCCAGCAGCCACAGCGTCAGGCAGATCGTCAGCTGGGTCAGCGCCAGCAGCGCGGCCAGGGCCAGGTCATGGTCGAACTTGAGCGCCTGGTAGATCGCCACCTCCAGGGTGGAGCTGCGCGGCCCCCCGCCCAGGGTCATGACGATGGCGAAGCTGGTGAAGCAGAGGGTGAAGACCAGCGCCGCCAGCCGCGGGATCAGCGAGGCCAGGCGCGGCCACTCCAGGGTGCGCCAGATCGCGCCTCGCGAGAGTCCCAGCTGGGCGGCCAGCCGCCAGTGGGCCGCCGGCGCCGTCTCCAGCGCCTGCAGCATCAGCCGTGCGGCGAGCGGCAGGTTGTAGAACACATGGGCCAGCACGATGCCCGAGAGACCGTAGAGATAGCCCGCCTCGAGACCGAACAACCACTCCCACAAAGGCGCCGCCCAGCCACGCCGGCCGTGCACCGCCACCAGGCCGAACAGGCCGATCAGGGTGGGCAGTACCAGCGAGAGCTCCATGGCACGCAGCAACAGGGCCCGGCCGGGGAAGGCGGGTCGCCGCGCCAGGGCCACGGCCACGGGCACGGCGAGCCCCACGCTGAGCAGCGTGGAGAGCGTGGCCTGCCACAGGGTGAAGCGCAGGATGGCGGCGAGCCAGGGCTCCTGCCAGAGCATGGCCGGGTGCAGCTCGCGGGCCTGCCACAGCAGCGCCCCCAGGCTGCCGAGCCCGAGGCCCGCCACCAGCGCCAGGGCGGCGAGCCCCAGCCCCGGCGGCCAGGGTGAGGGGCGCGCCCAGCGTGGTGGCGTCAGCGCGCCGCCGCGTTCAGCCACTCGCGGATCCAGGCGCGGCGGTTGTCGCGCACCTCCTCGGGGGTGAAGGTGAGGCTCTCGGGGTCGATCAGCCGCTCGAACACCGCCGGCAGCTCGTCACCCAGGTCGATGGCAGGGTTCATCACGTTGCCCAGCGGGATATGGCGCTGGAAGTCCGGGGTCAGCATGAAGGCGAGGAAATCGCGGGCCAGCTCGGGCTCGTCGCTGGAGCGCAGCATCGCCGCGGTCTCCACCTGCAGGTAGTGGCCCTCGTCGAACTCGGCAGCCTGGTAGCGGTCGGTCTCCTCCACCGCCATGTGGTAGGCCGGCGAGGTGGCATACGAGAGCACCATGGGCGCCTCGCCGTTCATGAACAGCGAGAAATAGGCCTGGCTCCAGCCGTTGGTCACGGTGAGCACCCGCTCGTTGAGCATCGCCCAGGCCGCAGGGGCTTCATCGCCGTAGACATGCTTCATCCACAGCAGCAGCCCCTGGCCGGTGACGCTGGTGCGTGGGTCCTGGAGGATGATCTTGACGTCGTCCGGGGCCTCGAGCAGTTCGGCGAAGCTGCCCGGCGGATCCTCCAGCTGCTCGCTGTCGTAGACGAAGGCGAAGTGGCCCCAGTCGTAGGGCAGGAAGGTGTCGTCGTCCCATGCGATGGGCAGCTCGAGCGCGCTCGTGTCGACGCCATGGGGCGCCAGCAGGTCGAGTTCACGGGCCTCGGCCATCAGGTTCATGTCGAGACCGAGCACCAGGTCAGCGCCGCTGCCCTCCCCCTCCAGGCGCAGGCGCTGGAGGATATCCACGCCACCGTCGAGTGCCACAAAGCGCAGGTCGCAGTCGCCGCAGCGCGCCTCGAAGGCCTCCTCGATGCCGGGCCCCGGCCCCCACTCGGAGACGAAGGAGTCGTAGGTATAGACGGTGAGCGTTCGCTCCGCGGCAGCGGCGCCGCCCACCGTCAAACCTGACACCACGGCGCCTACCGCTACCAGATATTTCATGGGTTGTTCCTGTTATTAGCCGGCCCCGGGAGTCGGCACAGCCACCGACCCCGGGGTTACCTTTCAGCTTACAGCTTATGGCTTACGGCTGCGGCGCAGTCGGGTCACCCGAATACCACCTTGGCCACATCCTTGTAGCGCCTGGCGAAGTGAACCGTCATGCCCTCCTTGAGGTGCTCCGGCAACTCGTCGTAATCGCGGTGGTTGGCCTCGGGCAGGATCACCTCGAAGATGCCGCTGCGCCGGGCGGCGATCACCTTCTCGCGGATACCGCCCACCGGCAGCACATGTCCGGTCAGGGTCAGCTCACCGGTCATCGCCAGATTGCGATCGATGGCCTGGTGGCGGGCCAGCGAGAGCAGTGCGGTGGTCATGGTCACCCCCGCCGAGGGGCCATCCTTGGGCGTGGCGCCCTCCGGCACGTGCATATGCACGAAGGCAGAGTCGAAGAAGTCGGCGTCGGCGCCATACTCGGCCAGGTGCCCCAGCACATAGCTGTAGGCGATGTTGGCCGACTCCTGCATCACCTCGCCGAGCTTGCCGGTGAGCTTGAAGCCGCGGGTCAAGGAGTGCACCTTGCCCGCCTCGATGGGCAGGGTCGCGCCGCCCATGGAGGTCCAGGCCAGGCCGGTGACCACGCCCTCACCCTGGAGCACCTGCTCCTTGCGGAACAGCGGCGCCCCCAGGTACTCCTCGAGGTTCTTCACCGAGACCTTCACCGACTGCTGGTCACTCTCCAGCAGCTTGACCGCCGCCTTGCGCACGATGCGGTGCAGCTGCTTCTCGAGCTGGCGGACCCCCGCCTCGCGGGCATAGCCCTCGATCACCTGGCGCAGCGCGGCGTCGGTGAGGTTGATGCGCTTCTTGGGGATATTGTCGCGCTTGAGCAGCTTGGGCCACAGATGGTTCTTGGCGATCGCCATCTTCTCCTCGGCGATATAGCCGGAGAGACGGATCTGCTCCATGCGGTCGAGCAAGGCCGGCGGGGTCGAGTCCAGGGTGTTGGCGGTACACACGAAGAGCACCTTGGAGAGGTCCAGGCGCACGTCCAGGTAGTGGTCGAGGAAGTCGACGTTCTGCTCCGGGTCGAGCACCTCGAGCAGTGCCGAGGCGGGGTCACCCTGAAAGGACTGCCCCATCTTGTCGATCTCGTCGAGCATGATCACCGGGTTCTCGACCTCGACCTCCTTGAGGGCCTGGGCGAGCTTGCCGGGCATGGCGCCGATATAGGTGCGCCGGTGCCCCTTGATCTCGGCCTCGTCGCGCATGCCGCCCACCGAGAAGCGGTAGAACTCGCGGCCCAGCGCCTCGGCGATGGAGCGACCCACCGAGGTCTTGCCGACCCCGGGTGGCCCCACCAGCAGCACGATGGAGCCGCCCACGTCGCCCTTGAAGGTGCCCTCGGCGAGGAACTCGACGATGCGCTCCTTGACGTCGGCCAGGCCGTCGTGGTCGCGGTCGAGCACCTGGCGCGCATGGGTGAGGTCGAGCTGGTCCTGGCTGCGCACGCCCCAGGGCATGCTGGTCAACCAGTCGAGGTAGTTGCGGGTGGTGCCGTACTCCGGCGAGCCGGTCTCGAGCACCGCCAGCTTGTCGAGCTCCTCCTCGATGCGGGTCAGCACCTTGGGCGGCACCACCAGGCTCTCGAGGCGGTCACGGAAGGTGTCGACGTCGTTCTCGCGGTCGTCCTTGGAGATGCCCAGCTCGCGCTGGATCACCTTGAGCTGCTCGCGCAGGAAGAACTCGCGTTGGCGCTCCTGCATCTGGGCGTTGACCTGGTCGCTGATCTCGCTCTGCAGCTGGGCGACCTCGATCTCCTTGCGCAGCAGCGGCAGTACCTTCTGCATGCGAGCCAGCACCGGCAGGGTGGCCAGCACGTCCTGCAGCTCGTGCCCCTTGGCCGAGGTGATGGCGGCGGCGAAGTCGGTGAGCGGCCCCGGCTCGTGGGGGCTGAAGCGATTAAGGTAGTGCTTGAGCTCCTCGCCGTAGAGCGGATTGATCGGCAGCAGCTCCTTGATGCCGTTGATCAGCGACATGGCATAGGCGCGCGCCTCGTCCGCCTCGGCATCCACCGGCTCGCGGGGGTAGCTCACCTCCACCAGGTAGGGCGGCTCCCGGGAGATCCAGCGCTGGATCCGGAAGCGCTGCAGCCCCTGGGCAATGAACTGCAGCTGGTCATCCTCGCCCTGCAGCTTGTGCATCTTCACCGCGGTACCGATCTCGGGGAAGTCGCCGTGATCCAGACCCTCCAGGGCGGCATCCCCGACGAAGGCCAGGCCCACGGTATGGTGGGGCGTCTTAGCCACCCGCTCGATGGTCTCCTCCCAGCGCTCGCGGTTGATCACCAGAGGCTGCACCTGGGCGGGGAAGAAGGGGCGGTTATGGATGGGAAGCAGGTAGATGCGCTCGGGCAGCGCCTCTCGGGCCGGCACCACGGAACGCTGGCTGTCGCCGGACGCCTCGCCGAGGTCGAGGGACTCGTCCTGCTCCTGCTCGTCGTGGATCCATTCCGGCTCGTCAGAATCGTGGCGGTCCTTGTCGTCGCTCATGGGGTCTCCCTGTCCAAGCGGTTGGGCATATGCCGATGGACTGTGGAATGCGGGCGATGACCGGCAACTTCAAGTCTGGCTATCGCCATAGTGGTGGCAGCGGGCGGCCATTGACGCGCACCTTGCCCCGCACCACGTCCACCGCCAGCTCCCGGGTGTCCAGCGGCAGTCCCAGCCACAGGGCCACCACGGTGGGCACCTCGCGCCAGACGAAGTCGCCGTCCAGGCGGCTGCGCCAACGGGCCTGCTCGGCGGGATCATCGAGTCGTGAGACGCTGAGCTCATCGAGGCGCCGTGGATCGAAGATCAGCGCCCCCTCGCCCTGGGCGGAAAGGCCCAGCATGGGGCTGTCGAGTGCCACGGCGGTGACATCCAGGCGTGGTGAATCCTGCAGCAGCGCCTTGAACTCCGGCTCGAGCCGCTCGATCAGCTGGCGGGGCGTCGGGGTGTCGCTGCCCCCCGTCATCACCTCCTCGCGCAGGCGGCGCAGCAGGGTACGCAACGCCTCGGCATCGACGCGGGAAAACTGCGCCGTCGCGCCTCCGGTAAGCAGCACCTGATCGGCGGCCAGCACCTCCCCCAGGTTGAGCTCGCCGTCGATAAGAAGCTCGCTGTCGTCGAGCTGCATGCGACTGCGGTAGACCAGCTCGCTGCCATCCAGCTCGAGGTCCGGCTGACTCCAGGAGACCCGGTCGAGGCGTAGCAGGTCATGCTGGGTGAAATGGTGGGCATCGGCGGTATAGGCGTAGCGACTCTCCAGGCTGGCCGGGCCGGCCTCCAGGGTGACTACCCCGTCGGTGAGGCGCAGCGGCTTGAGACGGGCGCGCAGCCACCAGTCGCCGTACTCGCCGCCGAAGGTGACCTGCCCACCCTGGAAGTCGAGCTCGCGCTGGCCCTGGCGAACCACGAAGGGAGACAGCCCGACACTGCCCTTGAGGGCGCCGCCCAGGGTCTGGTAGCGGGCGTGCCAGCGCGGCGCCGTGGAGGGCAGCGCATCGCCGAACAGGCGCCGCTGGGCCGGCCCCAGGGTAGGCTGGATCTCGCCGTCCAGCCGGGTGCTGAGCACGCCGTGGCGCGCGGTATAGGTGAAGGCGAGTTGCCAGCCATCGCCCAGCAGCGGGGCGATCAGCACCCGTCCCGAGGAAGAGAGCCAGCCGCGTTCCACGTCCTCACGCTCGACCACCAGCTCACCGCGCGCCTCCAGGTCGTTCAAGGTGCGCAGCAGCTCGCGTTCGAAGAGCAGCGAGGCGGCGTACTGGGCCACCGCCCAGACCAGCGCCAGCCCTACCACCACCGGCACGATCAGTCGTTCCATGCGCATGCTCACTCCCTTCCCTGCGACGCCTGCTACGGCATTCGCGAAATACCGCCGTGCCGTGCTAGTGCAGCCAGAACCACAGATGCATGAGGCTCCAGGCGTAGATGCCGGCGAGGACATCGTCGATCATGATGCCGAAGCCACCGGCCACATGGCGGTCGGCCCAGCGGATGGGGAACGGCTTGATCACGTCGAATACCCGGAAGACCAGGAACCCCCATAGTGCCGACTCCCAGGAGAAGGGCACTGCCGCCATGGTGATCCAGTAGCCCACGAACTCATCCCAGACAATACCCGAATGGTCGTGGACGCCGAGGTCGCGGGAGGTCTTCTCGCACAACCACACGCCCCACACGAAGGCGATGAAGACCACCCCCCAGTACCAGGAGAGTGGCAGCTCGGAGAGCAACCAGTAGAAGGGGATGGCGGCCAGGGTTCCGAAGGTTCCCGGCGCCCAGGGCACGGTGCCGCTCCCCAGGCCGAAGGCCAGGAAGTGGGAGGGACGATGCCAGACGCTGGATGGGGCGCGATTCATGAAGTGCCTCCCGGAGGGGCGCCACGGAAGTGCTGCCAACCGGTGCGCTGGGCCGCCGGCACGCCGCTGACGCCCGGCGCACGGGTCAGGCGACCGACCACCGTCAGCGGCAACTCGAGTGCTGCCAGGCGTCGGCGGGCCTCGTCCAGCTCCTCGGCGGGCAGGCACACCAGCAGCTCGTAGTCATCGCCGCCGGTCAGCGCCGCCTGGCGTGCGCCCTCCTCGCCCAGCGCCGCCACCAGCCCCTCGGCCAGCGGCAGCGTCTTGGGCTCGAGATGGGCGCCGCCCCCGGAGTGTTCGAGGATATGGCCCAGGTCGGCGAGCAGCCCGTCGGAGATATCCACTGCGGCCGTGGCCAGCCCGGCCAGGGCCTCGCCGGCGGCCAGCCGCGGCCGGGGTGTCAGGTAGCGCTGCAGCAGCGGATGGGCAGGGTCGCGCTCGCCTGCCTGCCACGCCGCCAGGCCACCGGCACCGCCACCCAAGGCGCCGGTCACCGCCACCAGGTCGCCAGGACGGCCGCCGCCGCGGGTCATGGCCGCCTCGGGTGCCACCTCGCCCATCACGGTGACGCCAATGGCCAGCTCACCGCAGGTGATGTCGCCCCCGGCCAGGCGGGTGCCGGTCGTTTCGCAGAGTGCCAGGAAGCCACGCGAGAAGCCCTCCAGCCAGGCGTCCTCGCTCCCTTCCAGCGACAGCGACATGAAGCACCAGCGAGCCCTGGCACCCATGGCGGCCAGATCGGAGAGGCTGACCGCCAGGGCCCGATGGCCCACCGTCTCGGCGGGGGCGTCGGGGGGAAAGTGCACCCCGCATACGGAGGTATCGACGCTCACCGCCAGCCGGCGCCCGGGGGTGGGGGCCAGCAGCGCACAGTCGTCGCCCACGCCCAGCACCACGCCGGACTCGGGATCGGGGGCGGGGGGAGTGAAGTAGCGCGCGATGAGATCGAATTCGCTGTGCATCCGGTCACCCTTCAGCGGCGGCGGGCGGCCACCTCGGCGCCGCGCAGGCGCCCGGCAAGCTTGTCGAGGATGCCGTTGACGTACTTGTGGCCGTCAGTGGCACCGAACGACTTGGCCAGCTCGACGCCCTCATTGATCGCCACGCGGTACGGCACCTCCAGGCGCCGCGAGAGCTCGTAGGCGCCCAGGCGCAGGATGGCCAGCTCGATGGCGTCGAGCTCCTCGAGCTTGCGGTCGAGCAGCGGCGCGATGGAGGCGTCGAGGTCGGCGCGGAAGCGCGCCACGTTGTGTACCAGCTCATGGAACAGCGCCAGATCGGCGATCTCCATGACCTTGTGCCAGTTCTCGTGGTCCTCGAGGTCATCGTCGGCCAGCTGGCTGCGGAATTCCACCTCCACCGCACTCATCGACTTGCCGGTCATCTGCCACTGATAGAGACACTGCACCGCCAGTTCGCGGGCGGCACGCCGCCCCTGCTGCGCCTTCGAGGGCGTGCGCTCGCGGCTCATGCCTCCTCCTCGGCGCCACCGCCCAGCTGGCGCATCAGCGAGACCATCTCCATGGCCGCCATGGCCGCCTCGGCGCCCTTGTTGCCGGCCTTGGTGCCGGAACGCTCGATGGCCTGCTCGATGGAGTTGACGGTAAGCACGCCGTTGGCGATGGGAGTCTCGAACTCCAGCTGCAGGTTGCCCAGCGCCGTGTTGCAGCCGCCCGCCACGTACTCGAAGTGCGGGGTGCCGCCGCGGATCACCGCGCCCAGGGCGATGACCGCCTCGGGGCGTGCCACCTTGAGCACCTGCTGGACCGCCAGTGGCAGCTCCCAGGCGCCGGGCACGTGGACGATGTCGATGTTCTCGGCATCCACACCATGGCGCACCAGGATATCCACGGCTCCCTCGACGAGGCTATCCACCACATGGTGGTTGAAGCGCCCCACCACGATCACATAGCGGCCGTCGACGTCGACGAAGCTGCCTTCCAGTTGAGAAATGGGTTCCATGTCGGTTTCCTGCTGAGACTCTCGGGCGCAGCCGAGCCACGCCTGGTGTTGAACAAGAGTGTTGAATATAGAGTGTCGAATAGGCGCCGGCTCACTCGCCGACGGTATCGTCACTGCCAGCCGTGACATCCTCGGGCCCCAGGCGCTCCACCACCTCCAGATCAAAGCCGGAGATCGCCGAGAACTTCCAGGGCGAGCTGAGCAGGCGCATCTGACCCACGCCAAGGTGGCGCAGGATCTGCGAGCCGGTGCCGATGGTCAGGTAGTTGCCGGCACCATCGGAATCGCTGGTACGCGGGGCACGGCGACGCTCGAGGAAGATATCGAGCTGGTCACGCAGGTCGAGACGCGGCCGGCCATGATCGAGCAGCACGAAGACGCCGCGCTCGCTGCGCGCTACCTCGGCGATGGCCTCGTGGGAGGTCCAGTGACCGCCCTCGCCCTTCTGCAGGCAGAGCAGGTCGCGCATGGTGTCGGCCAGGTGCACGCGCACCGTGGTCGGCGTCTCGGGGCTCGGCCGCCCCTTGACCAGCGCCAGGTGATGGGCGCCCTGGATGCTGTCGCGGAAGACGTGCAGGGCGAGCTCACCATGGGCGGTATTGACCGTGGTCGACTCCTCGTGATCCACGGTCTGCTCGTTGTGGATACGGTAGTGGATCAGGTCGGCGATGGTGCCCATCTTCAGGCCATGCTCCTCGGCGAAGCGCTCGAGCTCGGGGCGGCGAGCCATGGTGCCGTCGTCATTCATGATCTCGCAGATCACGCCGCTGGGGTCGAGGCCGGCCAGGGAGGCGAGGTCGCAGGCGGCTTCGGTATGGCCGGCACGGCGCAGCACACCACCAGGCTCGGCCATCAGCGGAAAGATATGACCAGGCTGGACGATATCCTCGGGGCGGGCATCGCGGGCCACGGCGGCCTGTACGGTGCGCGCGCGGTCGGCGGCGGAGATGCCGGTGGTAACGCCCTCGGTGGCCTCGATGGAGAGGGTGAACTTGGTGCCGAAGCCGGAGCCATTGTCGTTGACCATCAGCGGCAGCTTGAGTCGCTCACAGCGGCTGCGGGTCATCGGCAGGCAGATCAGACCGCGGGCATGGCGGGCCATGAAGTTGATGTGCTCGGCCTGCACCTTCTCGGCGGCCATGATGATGTCGCCTTCGTTCTCGCGATCCTCATCGTCCATCAGGATCACCATCTTGCCCTGACGGATGTCCTCGATCAGGTCTTCGATAGGGGCCAGGCCCCCGGCAGTGGCGTGCACCATGAGATCTCCAGAAATTCTGCGTGGCAGGCGTCAGCAGGCGGCGACAATCATGTCGTCCACAGGCGTCGCCTCGCCTCGAAACGGCGTCAGGGTACCTTGGCGCGGCAGCGGGCGCCAGTAAAGAGCCCTTGGCGCGGCAGCGGGCGCCAGTAAAGAGCCCTGCCTGGGTTAACCGGGAGCCACCCGGCGACGCGGCCGGGCGGTGATGCGCCAGTCCTGCCCCACGGCGCGGATATCGAGTATCTCCAGGCCGCGCTGGTGGGCCATGGTCTCGATACCGGCGAGCTGGAACAGCGGCCGGGCGTCGCCGCCGAGCAGGGTGGGCGCCACGAACAGCTGCATCTCGTCCACCAGGCCGGCATCGAGCATGGCGCCGGCCAGGGTCGCGCCGGTCTCCAGCAGCACCTCGTTGGCCTGCTCGACCTCGGCCAGGTGGCGAAGCACGGCATCCAGATCGACCCGACCGTCATCGCCGGCGGGCAGGGTGAGTACTTCGGCCCCGGCGCGGGTGAGCCGCGCGATGCGCTCCTCCTCGACGCCCTCCACCGCCACCACCAGGGTGCGCCCCGGTTCGGTGAGGCAGGCCGCCGCCTCGGGCAGGCGCAGGCGGCTGTCGACGATCACCCGCAGCGGCTGGCGGGCGGCGATGGCCTCGGCGTCGGGCAGGCCGAGCTGGTCGGCGCGCACGGTGAGCCGCGAGTTGTCGAAGATCACCGACTCCACCCCGGTGAGCACGGCGCTTGCGCGGGCGCGCAGGCGCTGCACCTGGCGCCGCGCCTCGGGGCCGGTGATCCACTGGGATTCGCCCGACTGCATGGCGGTGCGGCCGTCGAGGCTCATGGCCATCTTCAGGCGCACGAAGGGGCGGCCGTGGTCCATGCGGCGCACGAAGCCGACGTTCAGCGCCCGGGCCTCGTCCTCGGCGATGCCCACCGTTACCTCGATGCCGGCCTCGCGCAGCATCGCGATGCCGCGGCCGGCCACCGCCGGATTGGGGTCCTCCATGGCCACTACCACACGGGCCACGCCGGCCTCGATCAGCGCCACCGCGCAGGGCCCGGTGCGGCCGTGATGGGAGCAGGGCTCCAGGGTGACGTAGGCGGTGGCGCCGCGGGCCGCGTCGCCGGCGGCGTTAAGGGCGTGCACCTCGGCATGGGGCTCGCCGGTGCGGGCATGGTAGCCCTCCCCCACCACGCGACCGTCCTTGACCAGCACGCAGCCGACTCGGGGGTTGGGATGCGTGGTGTAGAGGCCGCGCCGGGCCAGCTCGAGGGCGCGGGCCATCCAGGTTTCCGGTGGCGTGGGGTGGGCCATGGGGCGCTCCGGGTCAGCGAGGGGGCGTCTGTTCGGGGTCCTGAGCGAGGCGATCGATCTCGGCGCGGAACTCGTCGATGTCCTGAAAGCGGCGGTAGACCGAGGCGAAGCGGATGTAGGCGACCTGGTCGAGGCCGCGCAGCGCGGCCATTACCGCCTCACCGATGTCGCGGGCGTGGATCTCGCGCTCGCCGCGGGCGCGCAGGGTCTGGCGGATGCGCTGCACCGAGGCCTCGATGGCCTCGGCGCTGACCGGGCGCTTCTCCAGGGCACGCAGCATGCCGGCACGCAGCTTCTCCTCGTTGAAGGCCTCTCGGGAGCCGTCACCCTTGATCACCCGCGGCATGATCAGCTCGGCGGTCTCGTAGGTGGTGAAGCGCTCACCGCAGGCCACGCACTGGCGACGCCGCCGCACCTGGTCTCCCTCGGCGACCAGCCGCGAGTCGGTGACCTTGGTGTCGTGGGTGCCGCAGAAGGGACAGTGCATGGCAGGGTTCCAGAACGGGAAACGGGACTCGTCGCATTGTAGCGACTCGAGCCCCGCCCGCCCAGCGGTGCCTCCTCAGTGCCCCGCGTGCGACATGCCTTCGGCCTTCCCCTCGGGCATCTCCTCGGGCATGCCGTGGCCCATGGTCTCGATGCGGCGCACGGGGGCCGCCACCTCGAGGGTCTGGCCGTCGTCGAAGGTGAGAGAGAGCGCCACCTCGCCACCTTCGTGCAGCGGCTCGACCAGATCGATCAGCATCAGGTGGTAGCCGCCCGGGGCCAGTTGCGCGCCTTCGCCCGCCGGCACCGGGATCATCTCCACCTGGCGCATCTGCATCACCCCGTCCACATCGATATGGTTGTGGAGCTCCGCCACCCGGGCGGCTGGCGTGCTCGCCGCTACCAGGGCGCGATCGGCATCACCGGCGTTGTGCAGCTGCATGAAGGCGGCGGTGGTGGTGGAGACCGGCGGCACGGCACGCACATGGGCGCCCTCGACGCTCAGTGTGTCGGCCAGCGCCGCGCTGCTGGCCAGGCCGGCAACCAGGGCGAGCAGCGGGCCGCGCCAGGACAGGGAAAAACGTGGCAGCATGCGGATGGTCCTCTCGATGACGGGAACCTGAGGTCACAGCATAGGTCAGGAGACGCGGCATGTTCGCGCTTGCGACATAACGCCCCAGCGCGGCGGCGATTAATGCACCGCTAATCACCGGCTGTCAGGCTCAGCGCCTGACGGCATGATCGCCCCACATTTCCGGCAAGGAGCCATTCCCCATGCAGGCATTGAACCAGAGCGTCGCCGTGGGTCCCATGGGATTCTCGATCGGCCAGCTGCTGATCATCCTGGCCTTCGGCGTCGCCCTGCTCACCGGGGCGCTGATCGGGCGCCGCCATCGCACGCCCACGGCCGATACCCTCTTCAACCTGCTGCTGATCGCCCTGGTCGGCGCGCGGCTGGTGTTCGTGGCACGTTACTGGAGCAGCTACGATGGATTCCTGTCGCTGCTCGACATCCGCGATGGCGGCTTCGACCCTCTGGGCGGCCTGCTGGCCGGCCTGGGCTATGCCGCCTGGCGCCTGTGGCGCTCCCCCCGTCAGCGCGCTCCGCTGGGCGGCGCCCTGCTGGCCGGCCTTCTCGCCTGGGGGCTCACCGCGGGCCCCCTGCTGTTGATGGAAGATCGCGGCCGCTCGCTTCCCGACACCCCCCTGACCACCCTGGCGGGCGACCCCATCGACCTGCCGAGCCTGGCCGAGGACCAGGGCCAGCCGCTGGTGGTCAACCTCTGGGCCACCTGGTGCCCGCCGTGTCGCCGCGAAATGCCGGTGTTCGAACAGGCCCAGGACGAGGCCAGCGACATCACCTTCGCCTTCGTCAACCAGGGGGAGGACGTGGCGCTGGTGAACCGCTTCCTCGACGAACAGTCCCTGGAACTGGGCAACGTGCTGCTCGATGCACGCACCGCCCTGGGCGATGTGACCGGCGCCATGGCCATGCCCACCACGCTGTTCTATGACGCCGAAGGACGACTGGTGGATACCCACTTTGGCGAGCTCTCCCATGCCACCCTGCGACAGGGGCTGGAACGCCTGCGCTGATGCCCTGCTTCGAGACACTTCACCTCAGCCTTCACGACAACCGCCACAAGGACTTCCCCATGCGACACACCCTCAAGTTGCCGGCCATCGGCGCCCTGACCCTGGCCTTCGCGGCTCCCGCCCTGGCCAATGATGACCTGCCCGCCCCGGTGGCCGCCCTCACCGAGCAGGGCCTGACCATCCACGGTGAGTTCGAGGGCCCGGCCGGTTTGACCGGCTACGGCGCCAGCCACTCCGCCGGCGAAGTGGCCATCTACCTGCTGCCGGGCGGCGAGCACGCCATCGTCGGCACCCTGGTCGATGCCGAGGGCAACAACCTCTCCGAGCCCGCACTGGACAAGCACGTACGCGCCGCCCAGTTCGCCGAGGTGTGGCAGGACCTGGAGGCGAGCCACTGGATCGGTGACGGCAACCCCGACGCAGAGCGCATCGTCTACACCTTCACCGACCCCAACTGCCCCTACTGCCGCCAGTTCTGGCACGACGCCCGCCCCTGGGTCGAGGCCGGCAAGGTGCAGCTGCGCCATATCATGATCGGCGTGCTGGCCTCGGACAGCCCGGCCAAGGCTGCCGCCCTGCTCGGCGCCGACGATCCCGCCGCCGCCCTCCACGCCCACAGTGGCGACGGCGAGGAGATCGAGGCCGGCCCCCAGTCACGCGAGGTCGAGGAGCAGGTCTACGCCAACAACCAGCTGTTCGACTCACTGGGCTTCATGGCCACCCCGACCACTCTCTTCCGCAGTGGTGACCGGGTCGATCGCATCGAGGGCGTTCCCAGCCCCGAGCGCCTCGAGGAGGCCATGGGCAGCCCCGCACCCTGAGCGCGGTCGTACTCCCGCCCACGCGGCTAGTGACGAAACAGGCCCCGCCCGGCAGCTGCCGGGCGGGGCCTGTCGATTTGGCGCCATGTTTGGCGGCGCCGGAGGCGGATCACTCCGCGACGTCGAGGTCCTCGAAGCGCGGCTGGCCGACGTTCCAGGGCTTGACCTCCTCGCCCTTCTCGCCCCAGTTGGCGTGGTCGGCGAGGCGATGGCCATCGACCTCACGTTCCTGGCCGTAGCTGGAGTGCTTGTGGAAGGTCGGTCCGAACTTCTCAAGCACCTCGTCCACGCTACCGGTGTAGCGCGGATCCTGCGGGCGCTCCTGCTGGGTCATGTAGTAGGCGATGTCCCAGGCCTCCTGGTCGGAGAGCGACAGCGGCTGGCCCAGCGGCATGTTGTTCTTGATGAACCCGGCCGCGGTGTGGGTGCGCGTGATGCCGGCACCCCAGTTGTTGGAGCCGTCACCCCAGGGAGCGGGGAACACGTACTCGCCGTCCTGGTAGAGACCGGAGCCGTCCTCGCTGTGGCAGACCGCACAGTTCTCCACGTAGAGCTGCTCGCCATTCGCGTAGCTCAGCTCGTCGGGACGCTCCGGCGCCGGGAAGCCGCGGCCGTAGATGGGCTGGTCCGGATACACCGGGGCGCCCTTGGCCAGCCACTGGTGGTAGGCAGAGAGCGCCAGCATGTCGTCGCTGCCATACTCCGGCGGCGTACCGTTCATGGAGTAGGCGAAGCAGCCGGCGATGCGCTCCTCGAGATTGTTGACGTGCTGGTTCTTGCCGCGGAAGTCCGGCAGGGTCACCGCCGCCGGCCACACCGGGGCACTGAACGGCTGGCGGCCTTCACCCAGGTGGCAGCTGGAGCAGTTCATGTCGTTGAAGACGTTCTTGCCACGCAGTTGCTGGGTGTTGGTGAAGAGGTCGTAACCGCGGCGAATGACGGCCTTGGTTTGCGGCTTCATATCGGCGGCCTCGAGGTCCGCCATGGTGGGCGGCACATGCACCAGCTCGCCCTCCTGGGGGGCCGGATAGCCCATTTCCACCAGCTTGTCGTAGGGATGGCCGTCGGTCTCTGCCCAGGCGGCCAGGCTTGCGCTGGCGGCCAGGGTCACACCGGCCAGTGCCAGCGTCTTCCTGCGATTGATCATTGTCTGTTCCCCCTTACTCGTCGGACGCCGGCTGAGTGGCCAGCCAGGCCGCCACGGCGGTGATGTCCTCGTCGCTCATGCGCTGGGCAATCGCCCCCATCAGGTTCTGCGGGTCGTTGGCACGACGCCCCTCCTGCCAGGCGCGAAGCTGATTCTCGATGTAACCAGCATGCTGACCGGCGATCCCCGGGAAGGTGCTGCCCACGCCCTGGTTACCGGGACCATGGCAGCTCTTGCAGGAGACGATGTACTCGTCCCAGTCACCGCGCAGGGCGAGCTGCTCGCCGCGGGCCAGTACCGCCTCGTCGACGTCGCCGCCGTCGCCCTGAGTGGCGGGCAGCTGGCTGTAGTAGGCCGACACGTCGGCGATCTGCTGGTCGTCGAGCATGTTGACGAAGGGCATCATGGTGGGTGCCTCGCGACTCCCTTCCTTGATGTCATGCAACTGCTTGGCCATGTAGTCGGCGTCGAGGCCGGCCAGGCGCGGCCAGGATTCCCCCCCTGGCACGTTCATGCCGCTGCCGTCGGCCTGATGGCAGGCGACACAGGTCCCCGCGGCCTCCTCGCCACGCTGGGCGTCTCCCTCGAGCGCCACGGCCTGGCCGGCGGCCAGGCCGGCACCCAGCAGCAGGCCGAGCCCACTCAAGATCCTCTTGCTGGTCATCGGTATTCCCCTCGTTTTGTCGTGGCCCCTCGGATGGGGCAGTCTCTCAATGCCCCTCCGGGGCAGTGCGATTCGCCTGAACCGGGAAGGTCAGGCGAGCCTCCAGCCCACCCCTCGCGGGACGGACAAATTTCAGGTCACCGCCGAAGCGCTCGGCGATGGCCACCACGATGGCCAGCCCCAGGCCGCTGCCGTGCTGCTTGCTGGCACGCCAGAAGCGTCTGGCCATCTGCTCCAGGGCTTCGTCATCGACGCCGGGCCCCTGGTCGATCACCCGGAATGTCAGGGTATTGTGCTCTTCGCACTCCACATCGAGGGTGACTCGTGACCCCTCGCCGCCGTGGCGGAGCGCATTGTCGATCAGGTTGCGCAGCGCGGTGACCGCCAGCTCCCGCGGCAACGCCAGGGGCTCCTCGGGCCACGCCTCGGGCAGTTCGAAGCGCGCGGTCGCTGCACCGCTGTCGCGCAGCGCCAGGGCCACCACATCGGCGGGGCGGCATGGGGTGCCGTCCTCGAAGGCCAGCCGGCCCTCCACCCGCGCCAGCATCAACAGCTGGTCGAGTATCCGTGCCAGGCGCTCGACACCCTCCTCGGCATAACCGACGGACTCCCGCGCCGCCTCGCCCTCCACCCGGCCGGCCACCTGCAGGTGGGTCTTGATGGCGGTGAGGGGCGTGCGCAGCTCGTGAGCGGCATCGTTGGTGAAGCGCTGTTCGCGGACGATGGCCTGCTGGACGCGGGCCAGCAGGCCGTTGAGGGTCTCCACCAGCGGACGCAGCTCGCCGGGCACCCCGTAGGTGGCCACCGGCGCCAGGGCATCCGGATGACGCCGCGCTAGGGAGTCACGCAGCCGGGCAAGGGGCGACAGCCCGCGTACCACGCCGATCCACAGCGCCACCAGGCTGCCCAGCATGGCCACCACGAAGGGCACCGTGGCCACCTTGATGACATTGCCGAGCAGCAGGTCGCGCTCATCCATGCGGTCGGCGGTGGTGATGGTCAGCCCGCCCCGCTCGTAGGTGAACACCCGCCAGGTCACGCCGCCCTCCTCGCGGTAGGCGTGCCCGCCGACCTCGCCCACCGCCAGGATCGACTCCAGGTCGGTGTGGGTCTGGGCCATGATCTCGCCGCGCGGCGAGTGCACCTGACAGGCCAGCCCCTCGATGGGCGGGATCGACAGCGCCCGCCGGTCGGCCTCGAGCCACACCTCCTGGGGCAGCTGGGCCATCAGCCCCGCGACCATGCGCGCCGACTGGGCGAGGCGCTGGTCGAGGGTGGCCACGAACTGCTCCTCCAGGTCGCGCAGCAGCCAGGCGGCGGCCAGTCCCCAGAGCAGCACCAGGGTGACGCCCAGGGTCACCAGCAGCCGCGTGCGCAGACTCACGAACGGCCCTTCTCGGCGGACTCACCCAGCGGCGGCCCCAGCCGGTAGCCCAGCCCGCGTACCGTCTCGATCAGCTCGCTGCCGAGCTTGCGCCGCAGGTGGTGGACATGCACGTTGAGGGCGTTGCTCTCCACGTCCTCGCTCATGCCGTAGAGGCTGTCCTTGAGCTGGTCCGCCGAGAGCACGCTGCGCGGCGCCTGCAGGAAGGCCTCCAGCAGCACCAGCTCGCGGCGCGAGAGCGCGACCGGGCGGCCGTCGAGACTGACCTCACGGGCCACCGGGTCGAGGCACAGGGCACCGTGCTCGATCAGCGGATGCGAGCGCCCCGCCGCACGACGCAGCAGCGCCTGCAGCCGGGCCACCAGTTCGTCGAGGTCGAAGGGCTTGACCAGGTAGTCGTCGGCACCGCCCTGCAACCCCGCCACCCGGTCGCTGACCGCATCGCGGGCGGTCAGCACCAGCACCGGCGTGGTCACCCCGGCGTCGCGCCACTCCTCGAGCAGGCTCAGGCCATCACCGTCGGGCAGGCCACGGTCGAGGATCACCACATCGCTGTCGACGCTCTCCAGGGCGCGACGCGCCTCGGCGATGGAGGCCACATGATCGACGACATAGTCGTGCACGGCGAGCCCGGCGCGAATACCTGAGGCCACCAGGGCGTCATCCTCGATCAGCAGTACGTGCATGGCGTAAGGTCCTCTCGTTGTGCGACATCCTGTCACTGGGCCATTAAGCCTGCGTTAATCGCCATATGGATATAAGCAGGATGGCGGCATCCATTGGTCGTAGACGCAGACTCCCCCGCAGGCCAGGCCTGCGGGGGAGTCACTTGATCGAGCTCAAGCTCAGCTGCGCGTGGGAATCGTCCTGGCCAGGAACCAGCCGGCGACCATTGCCACCAGCATCGCCACCAGTGGCAGGGTCAGACCGGCGATGGAGGCGATGGCCGGCCCCGGGCAGTAGCCGGAGAGCCCCCAGCCGATGCCGAACAGCGCCGAGCCGCCGATCAGCCGGGCGTCGAGGTCCTGGCGGGTGGGCAGCTGGAAGGCCTCGGCATAGATCGGGGCCGTGCGCTTGAAGACCAGCCGGTAGCCGATGAAGTTGGTGACCACGGCACCGCCGAGCACGAACATCAGGGTCGGGTCCCAGGCGCCGGCGAGGTCGAGAAAGCCCAGCACCCGCGCCGGGTCGGTCATGCCGGAAACGGCAAGCCCCAGGCCGAAGATCAGCCCGGCGATATAGCCCATGAGCGTTTTCATGCGCCACCTCCGATCACGTGCCGAACCACGAACACGGTGACGATCGCCGCCACCAGGAAGGTGAGGGTTGCCACCATCGAGCGCACCGAGAGCCGTGACAGGCCGCAAACCCCATGGCCGCTGGTGCAACCGCTGCCCAGGCCGGTGCCCAGGCCCACCAGCAGGCCAGCGACGAGCATCAGCAGCACACCGCCGGCGGGTTCACCGATCACCTCGCCGGTGGCGCCCGCCACATTGCCCAGGCCGCCGCCCAGCAGCATCACCACGATGGGACCGCTGATCAGGCCAAGCAGGAAGGTGAGGCGCCAGGCGCTGTCGCCCTTCGGCCGAGCGGTGATCAGGGTGCCGATGATGCCACTGATGCCGGCGATGCGGCCCAGGGTGGCCATCAGCCAGGTGGCAGAGAGGCCAATCAGCACGCCGCCGGCCAGTCCCTGCAGGGATGAACTCCAGTCCACACTTTCTCTCCTTTAAAAACCTTGGGTAAGTCCTTCAGGGCAGCCGTGGATGCGGCTGTGCCTCGTCGTCGAAGGTCGCGCCCGGCACGGCGCCCAGCTGCATCTCGGCGCAGCGCCGCGACAGGCGGCCGTCGACCACGCCGCGCAGTTCCTGCCAGGCATCGAAGGTGCTCAGGAACACCTTGCCGGTCATCTCGTGACAGAACTCGGTGTGTTGCAGGCGATCCATCACCGGGCCCTTGACCTCGGCCAGGTGCAGCGCCACGCCGGAGTCCCTGAGGCGAGCATTGATCGCCTCCAGGCTCTCCAGCGCCGAGGCGTCGATGATGTTGACCGCCTGGCAGGCCAGCACGATGTGCTCGAGGCCAGGCTGGCGGGCGGCCAGCTCCATCACGGTGTCTTCCAGATAACGCGCATTGGCGAAGTACAGGCTCTCGTCGACGCGCAGGATCGTCAGGCGCTCGTCGGTCTCGACCGAGTGGCGCTGCACGTTGCGGAAATGCTCGGTGCCCGGCACCCGCCCCACCACGGCGCTGTGCGGCCGGCTGGTACGGTAGAGGTGCAGTGCCAGCGACAGCCCCACGCCGACCATGATACCGCTCTCCACGCCATGACCCAGGGTAACGGCGATGGTGGCCAGCATGGCGGCGAAGTCACCGCGCGAATAGTCCCAGGTGCGCTTGATCGCCGCGACGTCGACCAGCGACAGCACCGCGACGATGATGGTGGCCGCCAGGGTGGCGATGGGCAGGTGGGCAATCAGCGGCGTCAGTAGCAGCGCCGCCACGCCGATGCCTACCGCGGTGAAGGCCCCGGCGGCCGGGGTCTCGGCGCCGGCGTCGAAGTTGACCACCGAACGCGAGAAGCCGCCGGTCACCGGCATGCCGCCGGTCAGCGAGGCGGCGATGTTGGAGGTGCCCAGGCCCACCAGCTCCTGGTCGGGGTCGATGCGCTGGCGGCGCTTGGCGGCCAGGGTCTGGCCCACCGACACCGACTCCACGAAGCCGACGATGCTGATCAGCAGCGCCGCCACGACGAGCTCGCGCCACAGGCCGGCGTCGAAGGCGGGCCAGGTCAGCGGCGGCAGCCCCGCGGGCACCTCGCCGACCAGCGCCACGCCGTGCTGGTCCAGGCTCAGCCCCCAGCTGGCCAGGGTAGTGGCGGCCACGGCCAGGATCGGCGCCGCCTTGGTGAGCATGTCCGCCGGACGCGCCGGCACGCCGAGCCGACCCAGGGCCGGCTTGAGCCAGCGCCGCGCGGCATAGAGGAAGGCCAGTACCGAGAGGCCGATGACAAGCGTGGGGCCGTTGACCTGCCCCAGGCTTCCCGCCAGGCCGGTGATGAGCTCGAGCAGGTTGTGGCCGCTCGCCTCGACGCCCAGCACGTGCTTGAGCTGGCTCGCCGCGATGATCAGTCCCGAGGCGGTGATGAACCCCGAGATCACCGGGTGACTCAGGAAGTTGGCCAGGAAGCCCAGTCGCGCCACGCCCATCAGCGTCAGCATCAGCCCCGACATCAGCGCCAGGGCCAGGGCCGCCGCGAGATACTCCGGCGTGCCCTGAGGCGCCACCTGCCCCACCGCGGCGGCGGTCATCAGCGAGACCACCGCCACCGGCCCCACCGAGAGGGTGCGGCTGGTGCCGAACACCGCATAGACCACCAGCGGCGCGATGCTGGCGTAGAGCCCCACCTCGGCTGGCAGCCCGGCCAGCATGGCGTAGGCCAGCGACTGGGGGATCAACATGATGGTAACGATCACCGCCGCCAGCAGGTCGCTGGCCAGGGCGCTGCGCCCATAGTCGGGCAGCCACTGCAGTATCGGCAGATAGCGTTTCGGGTTCACGGCGGTGGCCTCAGAACTTGTTGATCGGCACCTTGAGGTAGACCTGGCCGTTGTCCTCGGCGGGCGGCATCTGACCGGCGCGCATGTTCACCTGCACCGAGGGGATGATCAGCCTCGGCATGCCGAGGGTGGCATCACGCTCGGTGCGCATCCTGACGAACTCCTCCTCGGCGATGCCCTCGTGGACGTGGACATTGTGGGCACGCTGCTCGGCCACCGTGGTCTGGTGCTGGTACTCCTCACGCTCCGGTGCCTTGTAGTCGTGGCACAGGAAGAGGCGAGTCTCGCCGGGCAGTGCCAGTACCTTCTGGATGGAACGATAGAGGGTGCGGGCATCGCCGCCGGGGAAGTCACAGCGGGCGGTGCCGTAGTCGGGCATGAACAGGGTGTCACCGACGAAAGCGGCATCGCCGATCACGTAGGTCAGGCAGGCCGGCGTATGGCCCGGGGTGTGCAGCACCCGCCCTTCCAGGTTGCCGATGGTGAAGGTGTCGCCCTCCTCGAAGAGGCGGTCGAACTGGCTTCCGTCGCGGGCGAACTCGGTGCCGGCATTGAAAGCCTTGCCGAAGACGTCCTGCACCACGGTGATGTTGGCGCCGATGCCGGTCAGCCCGCCCAGCGTCTCATGCAGGTAGGGGGCGGCGGAGAGGTGGTCGGCGTGCACGTGGGTCTCGAGGATCCACTCCACCTCAAGGTCGTTGTCACGCACGAAGGCGATGATCGCGTCGGCTGAGCGCACGTCGGTGCGCCCGGCGGCGTAGTCGAAGTCGAGCACCGAATCGAGGATCGCGCATGCACGGCTGGCGGGATCCTGCACCACATAGCTGAAGGTGTTGGTGGGCTCGTCGAAGAAGTGGGTCACGATTGGCTGGGACATGGGAAACAACCTCCATCGGATGTCGCTGGCCGGAGTATGGAGACAGCATAGCCGAAAACATGTTCTAAGAATAGAATATTTAGATATATAGGGGTCCCGCTACCCTCCTCCACGGCACGAGCCCCGGCGGCAGGGCCTTCGGGGCTCGTTGTTCCAGCGCTGCCGTACGCCTACTCCCAGGCAGCTCCTTCCAGGGCATCCAGGGGGATCTTGAGGTAGCGCTTGCCGTTGGCCTCAGGCTCGGGCAGACGCCCGCCACGGGTATTCACCTGGAGCGAGTGCAGGATCAGCTTGGGCATGGGCAGTTCGCTGTCGCGCTGGTCGCGCATCACCGTATAGTCATCCTCGGTGACGCTGCCTGCCAGATGCTTGTTGGTTTCGCGCTGCTCACACACCGTGCTCTCCCACTCCGGCTCGCGACCATCGGGCATGTAGTCGTGGCCGGTAAACAGCCGGGTGTCGTCGGGCAGTGCCAGGATCGCCTGGATGGAGCGCCACAGCTGGTGGGCATCGCCGCCGGGGAAGTCGGCCCGGGCGGTGCCGAAGTCCGGCTGGAAGAGGGTGTCATGGACGAAGGCCGCGTCGCCCACCACATAGGTGATCGAGGCCAGGGTATGCCCCGGCGAGAACATCACCCGCACTTCCAGTTCGCCGATGGCGAAGGTGTCCCCCTCGGCGAAGAGGCGGTCCCACTGGGAGCCATCGGCAGGGAAGTCGGGCCAGTGGTAGATCTCCTTCCACAGCTTCTGCACCTCCACCACCTTCTCGCCGATGGCGGTAGGCGCCCCGGTCTTCTCGCTCAGGTACTGCGCCGCCGAGAAGTGATCGGCATGGGGGTGGGTGTCGAGGATCCACTCCACCTCGAGTCCCTTCTCCTTCACATAGGCGAGCAGCTCATCGGCGTGATGGCTGGCGGTGGCACCGGACTTCTCGTCGAAGTCATATACCGGGTCGATGATGGCGCACTTGCCGGTGGCCGGGTCACTGACCACATACTGGATGGAGAAGGTGCGCGGGTCGAAGAAACCGGCGACCTCGGGGCTGCCGGCACCGGTACTGGATGACAGAGCAAAGGTCTTCATGGAATACCTCCGATAGCGTGTCGAGACGAGTCGACTGCCTGATTGCTGATTATGTAATAAGCTTAGCTCAATATGATCTATATGGCGATTGTGCCACTCCATGGCAGCGATAGCCTTTCCATGCAGTGCCACCAACGCACGGCGCCCGCGACCTGAAGGCCGCGGGCGCCGTGCATCGTTAGCCGGCTGGAGCCGGCGGTGGCTATTTCTTCAGCTTGCAGGTATTCACGCCCAGCAGCTTGTAGGCCGGGCAGAAGTTGAACAGACCGGTGGCCAGCGGTACCACGCCGATCCAGCCCCAGGCACCGATGGTGCCGGTCAATGCCAGCAGGATCAGCACGATGCCGACCACGATACGGGCAATCCTGTCGATACCACCTACGTTACGGGTCATGGCGTTCTCCTCGATGCTTGGGAGCAAAAGTTGCTTGGATTCAGAAGGTAAAGACCGGAACAGTCGGGTCACGCATCAGCTCGGCGATCGGGCCCGGTGCGGCAATGCCCACCCCCTCGCGCAACACCTCCTCACCATAGTCGCGGTTGGGCAGATAGATGGCGCAGACGTCCACCTGAGCACCATTTCCCATCAGCATCTGCATGATGCCCTCGGGGGTCACCTGACCGGCGGGGTTGCTCGGCGGGGTATTGATGGGCTGGGCGCTCTGGTAACCCTCTACTGCCAGGTCACCGGCCTGGTCGCAGAGCAGCAGCTGGAGGTCGGTGCCCTGCTGCTGCATGGCATTGGCGAGGATCATGGCCATGCCCTGGGTCTCCAGGGAGTCGCTGGTCAGGATCATCAGTGCCTTGTCGCCGGCGGCCTTGTCACCCTCGGCCTCGCCACCGTGATTGTCCGCCAGGGCGTTGGCGCCGAAGGCAATGGCACCCGTGGCCAGCGCCACACTCAGGGTCGTCTTGAAACTCATGGGCCTCTCCTTGCTTGAATCGAAGACTTGCGTGGAAATCTCTTGGCGGAAACGTCTTGCCCGGAAGCGCGAGCAGGCCACCGGCCCCACCCGCGTGCCGATCATCGGTCTACTCGGCGGGCTGCCAGGCAACCTCGGGGTCGATCTCGTAGCTCCACGGCAGGCCGGAGTTGCGCCAACCGTTTACGGCGCGCACGCCCTTCGAGTCGCCCTCCTCGAGCTTGCTGCCCTCGAAGCCATCGGTCACCGAGTAGACCTGGCTGAAGCCCATCTCGGCGATGGCATCGGCGGCCGGTGCGCTGCGCGTTGAACCCGAGCGGCACATGACGATGATCGGGTCATCCTCGGCCACCCCCAGCGCCTCGAGCTCGCCACGCATCTGGGTGGCGAAGTCGGTGTTCTTGACCATTGGCCAGCTCTTCGCCTCGGCGTCGAAGCTGTCGCGATCGGCCAGCACCCAGGGCACGTGGATGTCGGTGGGCTCGGCGAAGCCGGTGAACTTGATCTCTACCGGGTCGCGCACGTCGATCAGCACGGCCCGGTCGTTCTCCTGCATCAGCTCCCATGCTTCGGCGGCGTTGACGTAGAGCCCGAGCGACGTCTCGCGATAGGCCTCGGCCTCCTCGGCGAAGGCCGGCCCACCCGCCAGCATGGCCGCCATGACAGAGCCCGCCAGCAGAGTCTTCATCGCTGCTTTCATAACCGCTTCCTCTAACGCTATGACATAACTCAATGTTAATCCCAGCGTAGTCCAGAAGCTGCCGCGTCGGCATGAGACATGTGGCCGCACCTTGATGTGTATCAACAGGAATGCAGCCACCCGGGCGCGGGACAACGTGCCGCAGCCAGAACGTGTGTGAAAAGGGCATCATGCACCGAGGTCAACGACACCACTGGCGGAGGCGCGCATGCCCAGAATCTGGCAATGGATCACCCTGCCCTACCGGCGCTACCCCTTGCTGACCGGCATCCTGGTGCCGCTGGCACTGGTGGCGGCCTTCATGTTCGGGCCTGACCTCATGAAACCGGAGCCGGAAGCAGTGGACCCACTGGGCCGAACGGCGCTGACCCTGGCCGCCGAGAACGGCGAGACCGAGCGGGTATTGGCGATGCTCGACGACGGCACCGCGGTGGATGCCAGCGACCGCTGTGGGTGGACAGCCCTGATGAAGGCCGCCGCCAACGGCCATCTGGAAATGCTCGAGGCGCTGCTCGCCCGCGGTGCCGATACCGAGCACCGCGACCAGGCCGGTTACACGGCGCTGCTGGTGGCGGTGGTCAACAACCAGGAAGCCACCAGCCGGGCACTGCTTGCGGCCGGCGCTGATGTCGATGCCGTGGATGACGAGGCGGGCTGGTCGAGCCTGACATGGGCCGCCAAGGATGGCCGCCCGGTGCTGGTCGAGCTGCTGCTGGCGCAGGGTGCCGACCCCGCCCATGTGGCCGGCGACGGCACCAAACCGCTGCAGTGGGCGCGGGAGAATGGCCATACGGAGATCGCCGCGCGCCTGGAAGCCGCCGGCGCCGGCGAGTAGCCCGTCTCAGGCCGGCCCGAACAGGCGATCCGAGAAGCGCACGTACCAGGCCGCGGATTGCACCTGGATGATGTAGGCCAGGGCGATCAGCAGGGCGGCGTCGGTGCCGGCCTCGCCGAAGGCGTTCATCGCCAGCGCCAGGGCGATGGAGAGGTTGCGCATCACCGTGCCATAGACCAGGGCGATACCGTCGCCGCGCGACAGCCAGGCCCGGGCCACCAGGGTGCTGATCAGGTAGTTGACGGCGTAGAGGATCAGCAGCGGCACGGCGATATCCAGCAGCAGCCCGGGGCTGGCCAGCAGGTCATCGGCCTTGAGCGCCATGGCCACGAAGACGATGCCCAGCACCCCCAGAGTGGAGAGCGGCGGAAAGCGCGGCGCCCACTGCTTGCGAAAGCCCTCGGCGCCATGGCGCTTGATCAGGAAGTGTCGCGTGAGCTGGCCGGCCAGCATGGGAATGCCCACCACCAGGATGATCTGGCGGAACACCGCCACCAGATCCACCGGGATCGCCGCCCCCATAAGCCACTTCACGTAGATCGGCGTGGCCAGCGAACCCAGGAGCAGCCCGACCACGGTCATCTTCACCGCCGCCGGCAGGTTGCCACGCGCGAAGCCGGTCCAGGAGATGGTCATGCCACTTGTGGGCAGCAGTGCGGCCAGCAGCAGCCCCAGCGACAGGTAGGGCTGGTCGGCAAACCACCACAGGCCTAGCCCGAAGGCCACGAAGGGGATCACCGCGAAGTTGATCAGCTGGGCCAGCCCCTGGGCGCGGCCGTCGCCGCCCATCAGCAGTTCACGCAGGCGCAGGTTGACCATCATCGGGTAGATCATCAGCAGGGTCAGCGGTATCACCAGCATCGAGAGCCAACCCACTGGCGCCATGGCACCGAAGGCCAGCCCCAGCAGCAGGGTCACCGGTATCGCCGCCACGAGATTGCGCGTCAGCGCCTGGATCACACCCATCATGCTCATTCCTCCCGCTCCATCTATACCGTCACGCTGCGCCTCCGCCCGCGTGACGACAAGACGGCAGGTTGTCGCGGCAACCTAGAGCTCTATGCGATCGCCGTAGGCGGGAATCTCGGCCTCGATCTCGCTCTCGGCCAGCGCCGCCTGGAGCACCTTCTGGGTCTCGGGCTCGCCATGCACCAGGTAGAAGCGCGGACGATTGCGGAAGGCCCCGGCCCAGCCGATCAGCTGACTCTGGCCGGCATGGGCCGAGAAACCACCGATGGTATGCACCTTCGCCTTCACCGCCAGGTCGTGGCCGAACACGCGGATGCGCTCGGCGCCGTCGACGATCTGGCGACCGATGGTGCCACCGGCCTGGAAGCCGACGATCACCAGCCGGGTGGCAGGTTTCTCCAGGTTGTAGCGGAAGTGATGGACGATACGCCCACCGTTGCACATGCCCGCACCGGCGATGATGATCGCCCCGCCGTGGATGCGGTTGATGGCCATGGACTCCTCCACGGTGCGGGTCATGCGCAGTACCGGCAGGTACTGGCCGGGATCACCGCTGGCCGCCTTGTTGAGTACCTTGAGGTCCTCGGGGTCGAGCGCCTTGCGCGCCCGGTGGTAAAGCTCGGTGACCCGGATCGCCATGGGGCTGTCAAGGAACACCATCTGCTGGCGAAGGCGCCCCTCGTAGTAGAGCACGCTGAGGTGGTAGAGGATCTCCTGGCTGCGCCCCACCGCGAAGGCGGGGATCAGCACGTTGCCGCCGTCGGCATGGGCCTGCTCCAGCACGCCGGCGAACTCCTCGAGGGTCTCCTCCAGGGGGCGGTGGTCGCGGTCGCCGTAGGTGCTCTCCATCAGTACCAGGTCGGCTTCGTACAGCTTCTCGGGATCCTTCATCAGCACCGAGCTGGGGTTGCCCAGATCGCCGGAGAACACCAGGCGCTTCTCCTGGCCGCCGGAGGGGACGGTGAGCTCGACGATGGCCGAGCCGAGGATATGGCCGGCGTCGCGGAACACCAGGGTCACGCCGCCGGGCAGGCTGACCGGCTGGCCGTAGGGGTGGGAGACGCACTGGGCGAGGGTCTGTTCCACGTCGTCGAGGTCGTAAAGCGGCTCCACCAAAGGCCTGTCGTGGCGCTTGCGCCACTTGTTCTCCCACTCGATGTCCTTGGCCATCACGAAGGCCGCGTCCTGGAGCATGATCTCCAGCAGGTCGCGGGTACCGCGGGTGCAGTGGATGGGCCCGCGATAGCCCTCGCGCACCAGCTTGGGCAGCAGGCCCGAGTGGTCCAGGTGGCCGTGGGAGAGCACCACCGCCTCGAGCTCCTTCACCAGCTTGCCGAAGGGCTTGTCGTTGGCGCGATCAGCGTCAGCCCCGCCCTGGTGCAGGCCGCACTCCAGCAACAACCGGTGGGGCCCCTGCTCGCCATCCACCTCGAGCAGGTAGCGGGACCCGGTGACTTCCCCCACCGCGCCCAGAAAGGTCAATGTCGACATGTGCGTGCTCTCCTTGGCCAGCAGAATTGCCTCTCCTTGCAGCATAATGGTTCGGGGCGAGGGTGCACATCCGAAGTTGACGATATGTCATATCGACCTGCATAAGATGTCATAACGACCACGCCCCGCGCCGTTCTCACGGTGCGGGGCGTGGTCGTCTATCAGGGTCGGCCCCTGTGGCAGGAGCCTGTCATCGATCAGCGATAGACCGGGAACTTGGTGCAGACGGTGGCGACCTTGGCCTTGACCTCGGCCTCGATGGCGGCGGAGTCTTCGCCCTTGGCCATCACGTCGAGGATGTCGCAGATCCAACCGGCGAGGTCCTTGCACTCACCTTCACCGAAGCCGCGGGTGGTCACCGCCGGGGTGCCGATACGCAGGCCGGAGGTGACGAAGGGGCTCTGCGGATCGCCGGGTACGGCGTTCTTGTTGACGGTGATATGGGCGCGGCCCAGGGCGGCGTCCGCATCCTTGCCGGTCAGCTCTTGCTTGATCAGCGAGAGCAGGAAGAGATGGTCCTCGGTGCCGCCGGAGACCACGTCATAGCCGCGCTCGAGGAACACGCCGGCCATGGCCTGGGCGTTCTTGACCACCTGTTGCTGGTAGGCCTTGAACTCGGGGGCCATGGCCTCCTTGAAGCAGATCGCCTTGGCGGCAATGACGTGCTCCAGCGGGCCACCCTGGCTGCCCGGGAAGACGGCGGACTGCAGCTTCTTCTCGATCTGCTCGTCGCCCTCGCTGGAGAGGATCAGGCCTCCACGCGGACCGCGCAGGGTCTTGTGGGTGGTGGTGGTCACCACGTGGGCGTGGGGCAGTGGCGTCGGGTAGACGCCGGCGGCCACCAGGCCGGCCACATGGGCCATGTCGACCAGCAGGTAGGCACCCACCTCGTCGGCGATCTCGCGGAACTTGGCCCAATCGATGATCTGGGAGTAGGCGGAGAAGCCGGCGATGATCATCTTCGGCTGGTGCTCGCGGGCCAGCTTGGCCACCTCGGCGTAGTCGATGCGGCCGGACTCGTCGATCCCGTACTGCACGACGTGGTAGTGCTTGCCGGAGAAGTTGGGCTTGGCGCCGTGGGTGAGGTGACCGCCGGCGTCGAGGCTCATGCCCAGCACGGTGTCGCCCGGCTTGACCAGCGCCTGGAAGACGGCGCCGTTGGCCTGGGAGCCGGAGTGGGGCTGGACGTTGGCGTAGCTGGCGCCGAACAGCTCCTTGGCGTAGTCGATGGCCAGCTGCTCGACGATGTCGACATATTCACAGCCGCCGTAATAGCGCTTGCCGGGGTAGCCTTCCGCGTACTTGTTGGTCAGCTGGCTGCCCTGGGCCTCCATGACCCGGGGGCTGGCGTAGTTCTCGGAAGCGATCAGCTCGATATGGGCCTCCTGGCGCTGCACTTCCTTCTGCATGGCGTCAAAGAGAGCATCATCGAAACCGGCAATCGTCATGTCACGGCTGAACATCGGCGGGAAACCTCATATCACGGGGGTAAGGTGAATCACGGCATGATACCCCAGCCCCCCGCCCCTTTCACATGAAACGACGTCATCCCGGCCCGCACCGCATTCATCTTGCCTTGCCGGCTGCCGGGCTCAGCGTGTCTCCACCTGCATGGCGAAGCGTTCGGGCAGCGCCAGGGGATCCTCGGCGAAGCTCTCGAGGCGCTCCTCGGCGGGCAGCTCCAGGGTGACCACCAGCTCCTCGGCGCCGCCGGCCATGAGGTCGACCAGGCCGTTGAGCAGGTCGCGCACCTGGGGACCGAACATCATTCCGAAACCCTCGGCCTGGGTACGCGCCTGCTCGAGATACTGGGCCTTGCTGATCCCCTCCATGGTGGCGCCCAGGGTCGCCAACCGGGCGAAGAGCCCCCGCTCGGCGAGACGCAGCTCGAACCGGCCGCCACCCAGGGCAGCCTCCTCCAGCAGCGTCCCGTCGGCCAGAAGCGTGGCGACCTCCGCTCCTTCGGGCAGGGCCAGCAGGCTCTCCAGATCGATCGCCATGACCAGGGCATCACGCAGGGTCAGCTCACCGTCACTGAACAGCCGTCCCGTCTGCTCGGCCTCGGGCTCCCAGCGGGCATCGAAACCGGCATCCAGATGCAGCTGGCCGCTGCCGTCGGTGAGCACATTGCTGGCCATGCGCAGGCGGGTACGCTCCTCCTCGGGGGAGAGCGTGATCAGGCGGTCCAGGTCGACCGCCATAGCCTCGAGGGCAAGCCCGCCCTGGCCGTCCTCAAAGTCGCCATCCAGGTCAAGACTGGCCAGGGAGGCGAGCATCCCCTCGGGGTGCTCCAGGCTGAGCTCGGTGAGGGTCATCACATCGAGCCACTCCTCCGCCAGCGCCTCGTCGTCCCGGGGCGGCACGGCGCTGCCGGGATCATCCAGCACGATGCGCGCGACGCCCAGTACCAGGGAGGCCTCCAGTTCCTGCGGGGCGTCCTCCAGGCGAATGCCCTCCACGCGGATGCCCTCCAGCGTGACGGAGTCGGGGCGATCGTAGTCGCCTTTGACTACATAGCGATCGATCCACAGCGTCTCGCCGTCGGGGCCCTCGAAGCGCAGCTCCTCGGCGCGGGTCTCGCCACCCAGCAGAGAGGTGGAAAGACCGCCAATGACAAGCTCGCCTTGCTCGGCGACCAGGGCCCGCAGGTCGCTCTCGAGACGCTCGGTATCGGCGAATGTCGGGGCGCTGGCCAGCAGGGCAATTGCCAGGGGCAGCGCCAGGCGCGGCGGGGAAGGATTCGGAAAGGGCATGGGATCACCTCCGTGTGTGATCGAGCTGAGTGATCGTGGGGTCTGGCAGCAGTCTAGCCTAACGGGATGACTGCAGGCGCGCCTCGAGGTGAGCATTGACCGTGTCGATGACCGCCAGTCGGGCACGCCGCTTGTCATCACAGCCGACCAGCGTCCATTCGGCGCCGTGGCGGTGGGTGGCGGTGAACATCTCGTCGATGGCCAGCCGATAGTCGTCCCAGCGCTCGCGGTTGCGCCAGTCCTCGTCGGTCAGCTTGTGACGCTTGTGGGGCGTGGCGGCGCGCGCCTCGAAGCGGCGCAGCTGCTCCTCCTTGCTGATGGCAAGGAACAGCTTGATCACCACCCCGCCGTGTTCGAGCTGCTGCTGCTCGAACTGACGGATCTCGGCGAAGGCGCGCTGCCACTCATCGGGCCTGGCGAGCGCCTCGACCCGCTCCACCAGCACCCGGCCATACCAGCTGCGATCGAAGATGGCGATGCGCCCATCGGCGGGCAGACGGCGCCAGAAGCGCCAGGCCCAGGGACGCAGGGTCTCCTCGTCGCTGGGCGCGGCGATGCGATGCACCCGGTATTGGCGAGCATCCAGCGCCGCGGTCAGGCGGTGAATGCTGCCGCCCTTGCCCGCCGCATCCTGCCCCTCGAAGACGATGACCACCGGCAGGCGGCGCCGGGCGGCCTCCCGCGCATTGATCGCCAGGCGCGCCTGGGCGGCGGCCAGACGCTCCCGGTAGCGGGACTTGTCGAGGCGCCGGGCGACCTCGGGGTCGGTATGGCGCAGCGCGGGGGCCTCGGGCAGGGCCGCCAGCGACGAAGCCACCACGGGTCGCGGCGATGCGGACGGCGCCTCGAGGGCATCCAGCAGCGCCTCCCCCACCCGCGGCAGCTGCTCGTCCGGGGCGCGAAACGCCAGCCGTTGCCAGCTGGCGTAGGGGACCTCGGTGGCATCGCGCAGGCGTCGGCCCAGCGCCTGGATGGCGGCATGCTGGACGTGGCGCTGCCACTCCACCGGCCCTACCTGCCAGGCAAGTGCGGGATCGGCCTGCAACGCCTGCAGGCGCTCGCGCTGGGCATGGCGACCGATATCCATCCACAACTTGACCAGCACCACCCCGGCGGCGGCGAGTTCGGCCTCGAACTCGCGGATCCTCGCCAGGCGATCCTCGAAGGCACCAGCGGAGAGGCGGCGCTCGGCGCAGGCGAACAGCGCGTCGCCATGCCAACCGTGGATGAAGATGCCGACCCGCCCGCGCTCCGGCACCCGCCGCCAGTAGCGCCACCAGTAGGGCCTGGCCTGCTCCTCGCTGCTGGGAGCGAGGGCATGGACCTCGGTATGGCGGTTGTCGAGCCAGTGGTTGAGGCGGTTGACCAGCTGCCCCTTGTGGGTCACCGCATGGCCGGTCAGCAGCAGCACCACCGCGCGATCGCCACGTCGGGCCAGCTCGAGCTGGGCTTCCAGCAGCCGGTAGCGCAGGGTGTCCTGTTTCATCTGCTGCTCCGCATGTCGTTCACCTCAGGTCTCGCCTAGCAGGCCCAGGCTCGTCGCCGGGGCCTGGCGGCGCAGGTCCCGGGAGAGCAGGTGGCCGATGGCGCCGATCAGCAGCGCCCCACCCAGCGGCAGCGCCAGCCACAGCCACAGGTGCAGGCGCGGCGTCAGGTCGAGCCAGGCCAGGTAGAGCGCGGCGCTGGCCAGTTCGGCGAGCAGTGCGCCCATCAGGCCACTGGCCAGGCCGAGGATAGCGAACTCGGCCCCCTGCACCCGGGAGAGCAGGCGATTGCCGGCACCGAAGACCCGCAGCAGGCCACTCTCGTGGGCGCGCACCGGGCGGCTGGCGGTCAGCGCCGCATACAGCACGCTGACGCCGGCCAGCAGCACGAAGGCGAGCACCACCTCCACGGCACGCGTCACCCGGGTGAGCAGGTCACGCACCTGGGCGAGGATGGCGTCGACGTTGAGCAGGGTGACACCGGGGAAGTCACGCACCAGGTCGCGCTGCACCTCGCGCTCCGCCCCGTCGAGGTGGAAGGCGGTGATATAGCTGTGGCCGAAGCGCTCCAGCACGCCGGGCGGGAAGATCACGAAGAAGTTGGGGCGGAAGCTGTCCCAGTCGAGGTCACGCAGGCTGGTCACCTCACCGACCACATCGGCGGCGCCGATGGTGAAGGTCAGGGTATCCCCCAGCGCCAGGTCGAAGCGTTCGGCCAGGCCAGCCTCCATGGAGATCGGCACCCGCTCGACCCCGGGCTCGGCGGCGACCTCGTCGTACCAGCCAGCGGACTCGACCTGCTGCTCCGCACCGAACCACTCTCCCGCCACCAGGCTATTGCCCTCGGGCAGCGTCTCGCGCCAGGTGAGGTTGAGCTCGCGACGCAGGGCGTTGTCGCCGCGCGCCTCGGGGGGCACCGCCTCGCGTGGCGCCATGCCGTTGATGGCGGTGATGCGCCCGCGCACCATGGGGTAGAGGGCGCTGCGCGCATCGGCGGCACCGCTGAGCGAGTCCTCGAACGCCTCGCGCTCCTGGGGCTGGATATTGATGGCGAAGTAGTTGGGAGTGTCCGCGGGGAGCTGCGCCTCCCAGGTGGAGAGCAGGTCACCGCGCACCAGGGCGATCATCGCCATGGCGAAGAAGGTCACGGCGAAGGCCAGCAGCTGGCCGAGGCTGGCGGTGCGCCGTCGCGCCAGCTGGGCACTGCCCAGGCGCAGCGCCTGGGTGACGCCTGCCTCCGCCCCGTCACGTGGCAGGCGCCCGGCCAGGCGCAACACGCCGCCGAGCAGCAGCGAGCCCAGCCCCCACAGCACCACCAGCATCACCAGGCCTCCCAGCAGCAGGCCCAGCGCCAGGGCCAAGTCGCCGGAGTAGAGCCACAACAACCCGCCGAAGACGCCGCTGGCCACTGCCACCACCAGCCAGGCCGATGCCGGCAGCGGGTCGAGCTCGCGACGCAGCACCTTGAGGGCGCTGACCTTCTTGAGGCGCAGCAGCGTCGGCCCGGCGAAGCCCACCAGCACCGCCAGGGCGGTGAACACCCCGAGCCACAGCGGCAGCATGCCCGGGGCCGGCAGCTCCATGGGCAGCAAGGCCGTGAGCAGCGCCAGCAACGCCGCCTGGCCGGCCAGCCCCAGCAGCGCTCCCAGCAGCGAGGCCGCCAGCGCCAGCCACAGCAGCTGCATGCCGAACAGCCGGGTCAGCTCGCCCTGGGTGGCGCCGAAACAGCGCAGCAGCGCGGCGGTATCCAGGTGGCGGTCCACATAGCGCCGGGTGGACATCGCCACCGCCACGCCCGCTAACAGCACCGCGGCGAGCCCGGCCAGGCTCAGGTAGCGCTCGGCGCGCTCCAGGGCGCTGCCCAGTCCGGGGCGGTCGCGGCGCACGTCACGGACCTCCACCCCGTCGCGGCGCAGACGCTCCAGCAGCGGCGCCAGGTCATCGAGGATATCCGGCGGCCCGGCGGCGAGCAGTTCGAACTCCACTCGTGAGCCATCCTGGACCAGGTCGGTGGCCTCCATGTCGTCGCGATGCATCATCAGCCGCGGGTTGAAGCTGCCGAAGCCCGCTGACTGGTCGGGTTCGCGCTCCACCAGCCCGGCCACGACCAGCTCGCTCTCGCCCAGGCGCACCCGGTCGCCGATCTCGGCCTCGAGCAGCAGCGCCAGGCGCGGCGCCAGCCACACCTCACCCGGGGAGGGACCGCGGGCCACTACCTCGACGCCCTCCCCCAGGTCGACGTGCACCCCGCCGTAGAGCGGATAGCGGCCATCCACCACCTTGAGGCTGGCGGGCTGGAAGGCGTCCCCCAGGCTGACCATGGAGACCATGTCCACCTGGTCGCTGAGCACCAGGCCCGCCTCCTCAAGGGTGCCGCGCAGCTCACTGTCGAAGGGCCGCCCCTGCTCCAGTACCAGGTCGCCGCCCAGCAGCTGGCTGGCCTGGCGGGTCAGCCCGCGGTCCAGGCGGTCGAGGAAGAAGCCGATCATGGTAGAGGCGGCCACCGCCAGGGCGAGTGCCACGAACAGCGCTCGCACATCGGGCGCGCGCAGGTCGCGGGCGAGCCCCCGGGCCGAGAATCGCGCCAGGCGCAGGACCGAAAGGCTCATGCGCTCACCTCATCGAGATGCATCTCCGCCAGGCGACCATGCTCCAGGCGCAGGCAGCGGTCGCAGCGCCGCGCCAGGGCGTGGTCGTGGGTGACCAGCACCAGGGTGGTGCCCGCCTCGCGATTGAGCGAGAACAGGGCATCGATGATCCGCTCGCCGGTGTCGGGGTCGAGGTTGCCGGTGGGTTCGTCGGCGAACACCAGCTCGGCGCCGGTGACGAAGGCCCGCGCCAGGGCCACGCGCTGCTGCTCGCCGCCGGAGAGCTGCTTGGGCAGGTGGTCGAGGCGCTCGCCCAACCTCACCCGCGTGAGCCACTCGCGGGCGCGCTGCTCGCTGTCGGAGCGCGGCGAGAGCTCCAGCGGCAGCAGCACGTTCTCCAGGGCGGTAAGGGTCGGCAACAGCTGGAAGTTCTGGAACACGAAGCCCACGCGGCCGGCGCGCAGCCGCGCCCGGCCATCCTCGTCGAGGTCGGCGAGCCGATGGCCAAACATCTCGAGCTCGCCGCCGGTGGGCAGGTCGAGCCCGGCCAGCAGCCCCAGCAGGGTCGACTTGCCGGCACCGCTCTGGCCGAGTATCGCCACCGTCTCGCCGGGGAACACCGAGATCGCCAGGTCACTCAGAATGGTGAGCCGTCGCTCGCCGCTGATAACCTGCTTGCTCAGCCGCTCGGCGTGTAGAATCGGCGTCGTATCCTTGCGAGAGGTAGCATTCATGAAGAAGGGACTCCCTGATGTGGCATGGCGCTGGGCGCTGGGCTGGCTGCTGGCGCTTGCCCTGGGCGCGGGCCCAGTATCGGCTGACGGACGCCCCACGCTGCTGGTGATGGGCGACAGCCTGAGTGCCGCCTACGGCATCGAGGCCGACGCGGGCTGGGTCAGTCTGCTCCAGGCGCGGCTCGACGGGAAGGCGCGGGTGGTCAACGCCAGCATCAGCGGTGAGACCTCCAGCGGCGGCGCAGCCCGGCTGCCCGAGCTTCTCGGACAGCATGACCCCGACATCGTTCTGCTCGAACTGGGCGGCAACGACGGCCTGCGCGGCCTGCCGCCAGGGCAGTTTCAGGCCAACATGCGACGCATGGTCGAGGCGAGCCGAGAGGCGGGCGCCGAGGTTCTGCTGCTGGGGATCGACATCCCGCCCAACTACGGCCGCGCCTACCGCGATGCCTTCACCGGGGTCTACCGCCGCCTGGCAGACAACTTCGACCTGGCACTGGTGCCCTTCCTGCTCGAGGGCGTGGCACTGGACGAAAACCTGATGCAGGACGACGGCATCCATCCCACCGCCGCCGCCCAGCCGATGATTCTCGACACCCTGTGGCCCGAGCTCGCCCCCCTCCTCGAGGAGAACGGCCTGACGCTGGCCAGCGGCTCGCAGGAAGACCATTGATGGACTAAAATTGGTCCACCATCCTCTGCGGGGAACCGTCATGCGCACGGAAACCATCAGCTATCTCAAGCAGAATGCCGCCACCCTGGATGTCCAGGAGCCCCTGGTCATCACCCAGAAGGGCAAGCCTACCTACGTGGTTGAGTCCTACGCCGCCCATGAGCGCCGCGAGCAGGCCATCGCTCTGCTCAAGCTGCTGAGCCTGGGCGAGAAGAGCCGCGAGGAAGGCAAAACCATGCGCGCCGACGAATTCATGGCCAAGCTTAAGGAAGATGAAAGGGACGAGCTGGGCGAAACGCTGTGACCCCTCCCCTGCCTGTCACCCTCGAGGATACTGCCCTTCGGTCGCTGCGCAGTTGTCGTCACTTCCTGATCGATCATAAGCAGTGGGCACCAGCGGAGGCGCACGCCTACACACAGCGACTCGTCGCTGGTGCCCTGCAACGACTCTCCGAGCAGCCTGGCATCTACCCGACTTGCCGGCTGGCTCTGGAACTCGGCATCAGCCAGTACCACGAGCTGCTGATCGAGGGCTATCGCGTCATCTATCGATACTGGCTCGAGCAGGGCCAGGTCTCGATCTACCTCTTCTGCCACCAGCGCCAGGACTTCAAGCAGTTGCTCTTCGAGTATCAGCTGCTCTCCTGAGGCACCGGTGCCTTCTGCCACTGCTGCAACCCGAGCCCGGCGAGGATCAGCACCAGGCCGACCAGTGTCGAGGCCAGGATCGGCTCCCCCACCACCAGGTAGAGGAGCAGCAGCGACACCGGCGGCGAGAGGAAGATCAGGTTGGAGACCCTGGACGTGCGCGACACCCCGTGCACGGCCAGTTGCCACAGCACGAAGGCGATGCCCATCTCGAACAGCCCCACGTAGACCCCGGCGCCCAGCGCCGGCCAGCCGTGCCACTCAAGGCCGGGGCCGGCCAGCAGCACCGTGAGCACCGGCACCCCGACGCTGAAGTTCTGCCACTGGGCCACCAGCGGCGGGCGGTGGTCGCGGGCGTTGAGCAGCCAGTAGAGCGCCCAGATCAGCGTCGAGGCCAGCGCCATGCCCACCCCGAGCGGGTCGGCGAAGGCCACGTCGAAGACCGCGCCGCGGGTAGCGATCACCCATACTCCTGCATAGGCGATCAGCCCGGCCGCGACGTCCATGCGGGTCAGCCGCTGACCGAGGATCGGCACGGCCAGGAAGGCCATGGCCAGCGCCCAGGTGTAGTTGAGCGCCATGGCCTCCTGGCCCGGCAGGCGGTCGTAGGCGCCGAACAGCACCAGGTAGTAGGCCACCGGGTTCATCAGTCCCGCCCAGGCGGCGGTCCGCCAACCGTGACGCAGCGCCTGGCCCATCAGCCCCTGGCGGGCCACCAGCACGCCGATCAGCGCCCAGGAGACCAGCGAGGCGAGCCACATCAGCTCGAGGGGTGACATGTAGCCCAGCGCCACCTTGAAGGCGGTGGCCACGGTGGACCACAGCGCCACGGCGCCGAGGCCGTAAAGCATTGCCTGGCCATCGCGGGTCATGAGGCCGGCCTCCGGTGGCTAGTGCAGTCGAGAAGTCTTATAGGTGACACGGCGGCCTCCCTGTCGCGACAATAGGGGACCCATCCTACCAGCCAGGAGCCCCCATGGCCGCACCCGAGATCAGCCAGCGCCGCCTCTACGAGTGGCTGACCGGCGACGAAGACAGCCGGATGTGCAAGGACATTCCCGACGAGGCCTGCGACGAGCAGCCGCGCAGCTTCTTCCTGCACCTGGTCGCCTCGCTGGGCAACAAGCTGGCCGACGAGCTATCCAGCGCACGCCTGGTGCTGCCCTGGCTGCTGGGGGTGATCGGTGCACCGCTATGGATGGTGGGCCTGCTGGTGCCGATCCGCGAATCCGGCGCCCTGCTGCCGCAGCTGTTCGTGGCCGGCTTCATCCGCCTCAAGCCACAGCGCAAGTGGGTGTGGGTGGCCGGCGGACTGCTCCAGGCCGCCGCCGCCGCGGTACTCGCCCTGCTCGCGCTGTTCGGCGCAGGCGCCGTCGGCGGGGGCCTGGTACTCGTCGCCCTGGTGGCACTCTCGCTGGCCCGGGGGCTCTCCTCCATCGCCACCAAGGACGTGCTGGGCAAGACCATCGCCAAGCAACGCCGCGGCACCCTGATGGGCTGGAGCGGCAGCGTGGCGGGGGCCGTGACCCTGGCCGCCGGCGGCGTACTGATGCTCTTCGAGGATCGCCCCGGCGAGATCGCGCTGGCCGTGCTGCTCGGGGTGGCGGCGCTGGGCTGGGCGCTGAATGCCCTGTGCGCGGCGCGCATCCGCGAGGCTCCCGGCGCGGTGGAGGGCGGCGAGAACGCCTGGGACAGCATCAAACTGGGGCTGCGGCTGCTGCGCGAGGATCGCGCCTTCCTGCACTTCAACGTCTCCCGCACCCTGCTGCTGGCCAGCGCCCTGGCGCTGCCCTGGGTGGCACTGCTCGGCCAGCAGCAGAGCGGCACCGAACTGGGTGGCCTGGGCGTGCTGATCGTGGTCTCGGGACTCGCCGGCATGCTGGCAAGCCCGGTATGGGGCAAGCGCGCCGACACCTCGAGCCGGCGGGTGATGCGCGATGCCGGCCTGGGCGCGGCGGCGTGCTGCCTGCTCGGCGCCGCCATCGCCTGGCTGCCGGGCGGCTGGACCCAGACGGTCTGGCCCTATGCGCTGGTCTATGCGCTGCTGGTGATCGTCCACGCTGGCGTTCGCCTGGGCCGCAAGACCTATGTGGTCGACATGGCCGATGGCGACAACCGCGCCCTCTACGTGGCGCTCTCCAACACCATCACCGGGGTGCTTCTGCTGGTGGTGGGCGGCGCGGTCGGTGCCCTTGGCCAGTGGCTGGGCAGCCCCGCCCTGCTGGTGGTGCTCGCCGGCATGGCACTGGCCGCCGCCGCCAGCGCCAGCCGGCTTCCCGAGGTGGAGTGACCGACTGCGACGGCTATCGGCGACGAGCCTTGGGCCGCGTTGAAATCCCGCCGGCTACTGGCCATGCTATCTGGCACAATCGAATGCAGAACGCACGTCGTCACCCAGGCGGCCAGGACCGGATCCGCGACAGGAACGCCCATAATGGAACACCCGACATGAAACGATCCCCACTGATCAGCCCTGACCTGCTCGAGCGCATCATCGACGCCTCGGAGGACGGCATCGTGGTCGCCGAACAGGAGGGCGACGAGAACATCCTGATCTACGTCAACCAGGGGTTCGAACGCCTGACCGGCTACAGCGCCGACGAGATCCTCTATCAGGATTGCCGCTTCCTGCAGAACGATGACCGCGACCAGGAGGGCCTGGTGGCCATCCGCAAGGCGCTGGCCGAGGGGCGTCCCTGCCGCACCGTGCTGCGCAACTACCGCAAGGACGGCACCCTGTTCTGGAACGAGCTCTCGATCACGCCGGTCCACGACGAAGACGACAACCTCACCTACTACATCGGCGTGCAGAAGGACGTCACCGAGCGGGTCGAGGCCCAGCTGGAACTGGAGCGCCTCAAGGCCGAGCACGGCCTGGAGTAAGCCGTCCCGGGGCGATCACCCGGCGCGGTGCCGCGAAAAAAACCGGCGGCGGGGCTTGTGCTCCCCTCGCGTTGCATATATATAGCGCCCAGGCAACCCCGTTGCCTGGGCGCTTCGGATTCCACAGCCGCACAGAGGAAGAGAAGCGATACGTGATCGGTCGACGCCCGTCGACCACTGGCCATGGGAGGAACACCACATGGGCCGTGAACACCTTCTCGATCCTGGATACGACGACGACCAGGAACTCTCCGACGCGATGAACGATGACGACTACGCGCGCCCCCGCGCTTCCAGTCGTGCCGACACCCTGCGCGCCCGACGCCGCGTGGAGGCGCTGCTCGAGGAGCGGCGTCTGCGCCGCGCCATCGAGGACGACTGGGCCATCGACGAAGAGGAGTAGCCCCGCCGGAGCGGGACAGTGGCTGGCCTTTGCCTGTTGCGGGCTCTATCATCCGTGGGTCAGCCAATCCTTCAACCAAGTGGAACTCCATGGCGCAATACGTCTACACCATGAACCGGGTGGGCAAGGTCGTGCCCCCCAAGAAGCAGATCCTCAAGGATATCTCCCTCTCCTTCTTCCCGGGCGCGAAGATCGGCGTGCTGGGCCTCAACGGCGCGGGCAAGTCGACCCTGCTGCGCATCATGGCCGGCGTCGATACCGAGTTCGAGGGTGAGGCTCGTCCCATGCCGGGCATCAATGTCGGCTACCTGCCCCAGGAGCCGCAGCTCGACGACGACAAGAACGTCCGCGAGACCGTGGAAGAGGCCCTGGGCGAGATCAAGGACGCCCAGGAGAAGCTCGACGCCGTCTACGCCGCCTATGCCGAGCCGGACGCCGACTTCGATGCCCTGGCCAGCGAACAGGCGCGTCTCGAGAACATCATCGAGGCCTCCGACGCCCACAACCTGGACCGCAAGCTGGAGGTGGCCGCCGAGGCCCTGCGCCTGCCGCCCTGGGAGGCCCGCGTGGGCAACCTCTCCGGTGGCGAGCGGCGCCGCGTGGCGCTCTGCCGCCTGCTGCTCTCCAGCCCCGACATGCTGCTGCTCGACGAGCCCACCAACCACCTGGATGCCGAATCCGTGGCCTGGCTGGAGCGCTTCCTGCACGACTACAGCGGCACCGTGGTGGCGATCACCCACGACCGCTACTTCCTCGACAACGTGGCCGGCTGGATCCTCGAGCTCGACCGCGGCCAGGGCATTCCCTTCGAGGGCAACTACTCGGGCTGGCTGGAGGCCAAGGAGAAGCGCCTCGAGCAGGAGGCCAAGCAGGAGGCCTCCAGGAACAAGGCCATCAAGCACGAGCTGGAGTGGGTGCGCAGCAACGCCAAGGGCCGCCAGGCCAAGAGCAAGGCGCGCCTCAACCGCTTCGAGGAGATGCAGTCCGGCGACTTCCAGAAGCGCAACGAGACCAACGAGATCTACATTCCGCCCGGCCCGCGCCTGGGCGACAAGGTCATCGAGTTCCACGGCGTTTCCAAGGCCTTCGATGACAAGCTGCTCTACGAGGACCTGACCTTCACCGTGCCCAAGGGCGCCATCGTCGGCGTCGTCGGCGGAAACGGCGCGGGCAAGTCGACGCTGTTCAAGCTGATCACCGGCAAGGAGCAGCCCGACGGCGGCGAGGTGGTGGTCGGCGAGACCGTCGACATCGCCTACGTCGAGCAGCTGCGCGACGCCCTGGATGACAAGCAGACGGTGTGGGAGGCGGTGTCCGACGGCCAGGACATCCTCAACATCAATGGCTACGAGGTCTCCTCGCGGGCCTATGTGGGGCGTTTCAACTTCAAGGGCAACGACCAGCAGAAGCGCCTGAGCGACCTCTCCGGTGGCGAGCGCGGTCGCCTGCAGCTGGCCCAGACCCTCAAGCAGGGCGCCAACGTACTGCTGCTCGACGAGCCCTCCAACGACCTCGACATCGAGACCCTGCGGGCACTGGAGGAGGCGTTGCTGGCCTTCCCCGGCTGCGCCCTGGTGATCTCCCACGATCGCTGGTTCCTCGACCGCATCGCCACCCATATCCTGGCGTTCGAGGGCGACTCCCACGTGGAGTTCTTCGAGGGCAACTACACCGAGTACGAGGCGGACCACAAGAAGCGCGTCGGCGACGACACCCCGCACCGCATGAAGTACAAGCGGATCGACGCTTAAGCTCGAAGCTTAAAGCCTGAAGCTGGAAGAAACCCCACGACCGCAAGGTACGTGGGGTTTTCTTATGGCTTCCCGCTTCCAGGCGCGCAGCGCCGCTCTTTCAGCTTGACGCGAAGCGTCAGTAGAAACCGGGTTCGCCCTCGGGCCGGGTCTTGAAGCGCCGGTGCAGCCACAGGTACTGCTCGGGATGCTTGCGGATCGCCGCCTCGATCACGGCGTTGATGCGGGCGGCATCGGCCACCTCATCGCCGCTGGGGAAATCCTCCAGCGGCGGCAGGTATTCGAGGGTATAGGTGCGATCATCCGGGTTGCGGTGGAAGACCAGCGGTATCACCGCCGCACCGGTCATGCGGGCGATGCGCGCGGTCATCTTCACCGTGGCGGCCTGGATGCCGAAGAAGGGGGCGAAGACGCTGGCGTCACGGCCGAAGTCCTGGTCCGGCGAGTACCACACCGCATGGCCGGCCTTGATCCGGCGTACCACCCCACGCAGGTCGTGACGATCGAGTACCGCATCGAAGTAGGGAGCGCGGGCACGCCCCATGAAGCGGGCGAAGAGCGGGTTGTCGTGGGGGCGCTGCACGGCGTCGGCCCGGAAGTAGAGCGAATGCAGGGCGGCTCCCAGGTCCAGGGTCGAGAAATGCACGCCGAGGATCAGCGCGCCCTTGCCCGCCGCCTGCAGCCGGGCACGGTGCTCCTGGCCCTTGAACACCACCCGATGGCGAAGATGCTCCGGGTCGCGACACCAGCCGGTCGCGGTCTCCAGCAGTCCGATACCGTTGGCGATAAAGGTCTTCCTGACCAGGCGTCGCTGTTGGTCCGCATCGAGTTCCGGGAAGCACAGCCCGATGTTGGTCTCGGTGATATGCCGGCGCCGCCCGGCGAAGCGCAGTGCCGCCAGCCCGATCAGCGTGCCGATCCACAGCTTGAGGCGCCAGGGCAGCCAGGCCGCCGCATGCATGGACCCGATGGCCAGCCAGACGTGCCAGTAGCGGGGATGGGCGAAATTCTGTCTCATGGGGACAGACCCCAATTAACGGACCGCTCCATGTGAACCCTCTCCTTTACACGGTTGATTGGGGTCTGTCCCCGGCTGTGCGTCCACGACGGCTCGGGCGTTCAGGACTGCCCATGATACCGCCTGGGCACCCTGGGCAGCACCCCGGTGAGCAGGGTGTAGCTGATGGTATCGCAGTGGCGGGCCACTTCGTCCACCGGCAGCACCAGGCCGTTGGCCGCCCTGCCCCACAGCACGACCTCGCTGCCGATATCAGCTTCGGGAATATCGGTGATATCGACAGTGAGCATGTCCATGGAGACCTTGCCGGCGATGGCGGTGCGCTTGCCCGCCACCAGCACCGGCGTGCCATCCCTGGCGTGGCGGTCATAGCCATCACCGTAGCCACAGGCCACCACGCCGATGCGCGAGGGACGCGGGGTGAGCCAGCGTCCGCCGTAGCCCACCGGTTCGCCGGCGGGAAGCTCGCGCACGGCGATGATTGCCGAGCGCAGGGTCATCACCGGGGCAAGCCGCAAGGTCACGGCATTGGGCCTCTCGAGGGGGTCGCTGCCGTAGAGCATCACGCCCGGGCGATTCCAGGCGCCGTGTGCCTCGGGGCGAGCCAGGGTCGCCGGTGAGTTGGCCAGACAGAGCGGCGCGCCCAGGCGCTGGGCCAGGGAGTCGAGTCTCGCCATCTGGCGCTCGAAATAGCCGATATCCTCCAGGTCGGCGGTGGCGAAGTGGCTCATCAGATGCAGGTCTCGGGCGTGCTCCGCAGCGGTCGACAGGCGCTGCCATACCGCCTCGACACGCTCGGGAGAGAAGCCCAGGCGGTGCATGCCGGAGTCCACCTTGACCCATACCGGGATCGGCCGCGCCGGGCGGTGCGCCAGCAGCGCCTCGACCTGCCAGTCGCTGTGCACCGCCATCCACAGCCCCAGCTCGCCCACCAGGGCGAGTTCGTAGGCGGTGAAGATCCCCTCGAGCAGCACGATGGGTGCCGTGATGCCCCCCTCACGCAGAGTCACGGCCTCCTCGATGCAGGCCACCGCGAAGGCCGGGGCGATATCCTCCAGGGCACGCGCGCAGGCCACCGCACCGTGGCCATAGGCGTCGGCCTTGATCACGGCGACACTGCGACTCTCGGGGGCGCACTCGCAGGCGAGACGATAGTTGTGGCGCAGGGCGTCGAGGTCGATCTCGGCGATCAGCGGCCGGGCCATGGCGGTCTCCTGAACTGGAAGGAATGGAAAACAGGGGATTATCGTTGGAAGTGCAGGCCAAATCACGAAAAAAGCCACCATATAGCTGGTGGCTTCTCGAAAGTTATCACTGAATGCAGCAAGAAACCTGGGGATTCTTGCTGCTCACCAAGTCAAGCGGGAGTCAGGCGAAGATGGCATCCAGGCTGAGCCCCTGCTTTTCCAGCACCCGACGCAGCTTCTTCAGGGCCTCGACCTGGATCTGACGCACCCGCTCCCGGGTCAGGCCGATCTCCTCCCCCACCTGTTCGAGGGTGGCCGCCTCGTGGCCGCGCAGGCCGAAGCGACGCACCACGACCTCGCGCTGCTTTTCGGTGAGTTCGGAGAGCCACTCGTCGACATGCTGCTTGACGTCGCCGTCGAGCAGGCTCGACTCGGGGCCATGGTCGTTGTCGTCGGCCAGGGTCTCGATCAGCGGCTTGTCGCTGTCGCCGCCCACCGGGTAGTCCACCGAGGAGATGCGCTCATTGAGCCCCATCATCTTCTTGACCGCTTCCACCGGCTTGTCGAGGTGATCGGCGATCTCCTCCGCGGTAGCCTCGTGATCGAGCTTCTGGGTCAGCTCGCGGGCCGCGCGCAGATAGATGTTGAGTTCCTTGACCACGTGGATCGGGAGGCGAATGGTGCGGGTCTGGTTCATCAGCGCCCGCTCGATGGTCTGGCGGATCCACCAGGTGGCGTAGGTAGAGAAGCGGAAGCCACGCTCGGGATCGAACTTCTCCACGGCACGGATAAGCCCGAGGTTGCCCTCCTCGATCAGGTCGAGCAGCGAGAGGCCCCGGTTGAGGTAGCGCCGGGCGATCTTCACCACCAGCCGCAGGTTGGACTCGATCATGCGTGAGCGGCCCAGCGGGTCGCCCTTCTGGGCCAGGCGGCCGTAGAAGACCTCCTCCTCGGGAGTAAGCAGCGGCGAGAAGCCGATTTCGTTGAGGTAGATCTGGGTGGCGTCGAGGCTCTGGTGACTGTACCGATCCTCGCGGTTCAACGCCTTCTCGAAGGCCGTCTCGTCTTCGGCCTCCGGTTCGTCGATGGCATCGACGATGGTGTCATCTTCCTTCTCCTCGAGCGTGTCCAGATCGACATCCTGAAGGTCCCGTTCAAGCATGCTCATCGATGGCTACCCCGTGCTTGCGTCCTGTCGCCGATGCCCAGAAGCATCGGCGAAACCGATTATTATTGTGTGACAGTCCCGCCGGGATTTATCCAGCGGGGCGCGGCATCAGCGTGAGGGCAGATAGTCCAGGGGGTCCTGGGGCTGGCCATCCTTGCGCACCTCGAAATGCAGCCTGACGTCTTCGGCATCGCTGTCGCCCATGGTGGCAATCACTTCGCCGGCCTCGACCACGTCATTCTCGCTTACCTGCAGCGTGTCGTTGTGGGCGTAGGCACTCAGGAACTGGTCGTTGTGCTTGAGCAGAATCAGCTTTCCGTAGCCCCTGACACCACTGCCCGCATAGACCACGATCCCGGGACCTGCCGCCTTGACAGGTTGCCCCTTTTGACCGGCGATATCAATGCCGGCGGTAATCGCTCCACCATCGCCGAACTGGCCGACCACATTGCCGCTTGCCGGCCATTGCCAGGGCACCTCGGCGACGGGTGTATAGGTGCGCGAGCCGCGATCGGCACCCTGGGTGCCGCCGGCGACGGCGGTGCCCGCATCGGTCTCCTGGGCCTCTTCGCTCGGCGCCTCGCTGGCGACCTCCTGGGCAGGCTCTTCCGGGGCAGCGGTCTCGGCCACGTCCCGGGTATTGCTGGCCTCTTCAGCCTCCTGGCTAGCCTCGGCGGCCTGCTCGGCCTCGCTGGCATCTTCACGCGCGCTGCGCTCGGCCAGGTCACGTTCGCTCAGGTAGCCATCGGCACCGGGGCTATCCGGCGAGTAGACCGGGCCCGGCCCGCCCTCTTCGTCGGAGGCCGCCTGAGCCTGGTCAACGTCGCCGGAGTCGGTGGCTCGATCGGCGCGGGAGACCGTCTCGGTCTCACCGCTGGGCAGCAGCCACTCCATGTCGCCGGAATCGGCCTCGGCCTGGGCGCCACCGAGGGGCGTGGCCACCGCCACGGCGCTTGCGCCGTCGTCAGCCTGTCGGGCCGCCGGCTGGCCTTCGCCCGCCCCTCCTTCAAGCACCAGGCGCTGGCCCGGTTGGATCTCGTAGGGCGGACCGATGCGGTTGAGTCGCGCCAGGTCGCGGTAGTCCATGTCATGGCGCCAGGCGATGCCGTAGAGGGTATCGCCTTGCGCCACAGTGTAGTGGCTCGCCGCGGTGTCCGAACGGCTCGCCGAGAGGTCCCGCACCGGCACCTGTCCCGGGGAATCCTGCTGACTGGCACAGCCGGCCATCACCAGGGCCAGGCCCGAAATCATCAATACCTTACGCATCAGAGCCTTCCTCCTTGTTTGCCCTATCAGAGCTTGGCCTATCAGAGCTTGCCCGATCAGAGCTAGCCCCATGTGATTCATTTCCGCGCGTCGCTGCCGGACGTCGCCCCGTGCGGTCGAGCAGCAGAACGCCGGCCGCCCCGGCCAGCATCAGCGCCACCACGGCCACCAGCTGGGGAGCGTCACCGGTGAGCAGGGCGTAGTCACCGGGGGTCAGGTAGCGGTAGTCCAGTGGGATCATCTGTCCATCCGGGCCGAGCTGGTAGCGTACCAGTTCCCGCCACGGCCAGAGTACCGGTAACGAGCCGATGATAAAGCCCACCAGCAGCTGCAGCGTCCCGGTATGGAAGCGGTCGAGCAGCCAGGAGAGCAGTCGCGAAAAGGCGAACAGTCCCGCAGCGCAGCCCATCCCGAAGAGGCCGATCAGCCCCAGGTCGAAACCGCGGATGCCGTCCATAACGGTGCCATAGAGGCCCATGGTCAGCAGCAGGAAGCTGCCCGACACGCCGGGCAGGATCATCGCACTGATGGCGATGGCACCACCCACCAGCAGCATCATCTCGCGGCTGCCCAGCTCGGTCACCAGCGGCATCAGCGAGGGCAGGCCGTGGGCCAGCAGCAACCCGCCAACCAGTGGCAGGATATGCCACCAGCGCCAGTCGGCGGGATGTCGGCTGACCACCAGCGCCGAGGCCAGCACCAGCCCGAAGAAGAAGCCGTTGAGCAGCAGCGGGTGGTCCTCCATCAGCCACACCACCAGGTGAGCGACGCTGACCAGGCTGACGGCGATTCCCAGCAGCAGCGGCAGCAGGAAGGGCAGGTTGAGATGGGCCACCAGGCCCGCCATCCCGCCACGACGCCAGGCACCGAAGGCGCTGGGGCCGAACTGCTTGATGGTATGGATCAGCTCCTCGTAGATGCCGGTGACAAAGGCGATGGTGCCCCCGGAAACGCCGGGTACCGCGTCGGCGGCCCCCATGCCGGCGCCCCTGAGGATGATGCCGAGGTATCGCTTCAACAGCGGACTCCTTTCAACGAATGACGCCTTCGAGCAGCGGCACGAAGCGCACCGGCTCCAGCCGCCGCTTCTCGAACTGGTTGTCCTGACGCTGGATCCGGGTCAGCCACTGGCGGCCCCGGGCGTCGGACAGCGGGGTGATCAGCACGCCGCCCTCGGCGAGCTGGGAGAGCAGCGGCGCCGGCAGCTCGCTGGCGCAGGCTGTCAGCAGGATGACATCGAAGGGGGCGGCCTCGTCCCAGCCATGGCCGCCGTCGGCCAGACGCAGGTGGGCATTGTGTGCGCCCAGCAGACGCAGTCGTTCGGCGGCGCGGCGATGCAAGGCATTGATTCGCTCGATCGACCAGAGTTCCGGCACCAGTCGCGAGAGGATCAGCGTCTGGTAGCCGGACCCGGTACCGATCTCCAGCACGCGCTGCGGCGACGCCTGCAGGACCAGTTCTGTCATGCGCGCCACCATCCACGGCTGGGAGAGGGTCTGTCCATGGCCGATGGGCAGCGAGGTGTCCTCGTAGGCGCGGTGAGACAGCGCCTCGTCCAGGAACAGGTGGCGAGGCTCACGCCCCAGGGTCTCCAGCACCCGGGGATCACGGATGCCCTGGGCGGCCAGGCGTTCCAGCATGCGGTCGCGGGTGCGCTGGGAGGTCATGCCCACCCCGCGCACCAGCTCGGCGAGACGTTCAGGTGAGTGCATCCAGCCAGCCCTTTACGTCCGCGATGGCCGCATGCCGGGTGAGATCGGTCTGCAGCGGGGTGATGGAAACGAAGCCTGCCTCCACGGCGGCAAAGTCGGTGTCGGGGCCATCGTCGGCGTTCGCGCCCACGGCGGCGATCCACCAACGCACCCGGCCGCGGGGATCGCGTACCTCCTGGGGCCGAGCCGCGGGGCCGCGATAGCCCAGGCGGGTAACCCGGAAGCCCTGGATCTCGTCCCAGGGCAGATCCGGCACGTTGACATTGAGCAGGCTGCGCGGCGGCAGCGAGAGCTGTCCGGCGGCTCCCACCAGGCTCGCCGCGACGCGGCCGGCGGTCTCGAAGTGGCGATGGCCCACCAGCGACATGGCGATGGCGGCCATGCCCAGGTTGCGCCCCTCCATGGCGGCGGCCACGGTGCCGGAGTAGAGCACATCATCGCCCAGGTTGCCGCCGTGGTTGATGCCGGAGATCACCAGGTCGGGCCTCTCATCCCAGACACCGTTGACGCCCAGGTAGACGCAATCCGCCGGCGTGCCGTCCACGCTGTAGAAGCCGTTGTCCAGCGCCGACAGCGCCAGCGGGCGGGTCAGGGTCAGGGAGTTGCTGGCCCCGCTCTTGTCGCGGTCCGGTGCCACCACGCGCAGCTTGGCATGGGAGACCAGGGCATCGTGCAAGGCGCGCAGCCCGGGGGCGTGCACGCCGTCGTCGTTGGAAAGCAGCAGTCGGCGCATCTCGAATCCTCGCGTAGGCACACCCGTCACAGGCTCGGGTGTGCGATCAATTCTCGGAGTACCGCGGTGGCGAAGGCGCCGCGGGGCAGCGTGAAGGCGAGCCACAGCTCGTCGTCACCGCTCTCGAAGCTCGCCTCCCCCAGGCGCAGGCGCAGCGGGCGACGCCCCAGCCGTACGCCGGCCGCCTCGAGGCCTCCGCACAGCCCCGGGAAGCGGCTGGCCAGGCGTACCTCTAGAGCCAGCGCCTCGTCACTCGCCACCGAGCCCCCGGTGCCCCACAGCACGCCGCTGGGGTGCAGGTCGAAGCGCGCCGCACGGGCCTCGAGCTCGGCATCAAGCGCCTCGACGGTAAACTGGCTCGCCGTGCCGTCGAGGTTCGCCACCTCGCCCGACAGCAGACGATCCCAGCTGCCCTCACGGATGCGCTCGGCGAGCAGTTCGTTGAACAGGAAGCTGCGTGCCGCCGAGAGCAGCATGCCATCGCGGTCGTCGCGCTTGCGCCAGCCGCGAGCCAGCAGCGAACGGGCACGCAGCAGGTTGCGCCCATCCGGCCCGAAGCGCTGGGGACCGAAATAGTTGGCGACCCCGCGCTCGAGCAGACACGCCCAGCGCACCGCGAAGCCCTCGTCATCCACCGCTGGGCCGGTCAGGCGCAGCCGGAAACGGTTGGCGCGATGCACGCCCCGCTTGAGCTTGCGCGGGTGACGGGCCATCTCCAGCACCCTGACGCCGCGCTCGGCAAGTGATTCGGCCAGGCCTTCCGACGCCTCGCGACCCGGCAGTTGCACCGAGAGCCACTGGCGAGTCACGGCGACCCGATCCTTCATGCCCGAGTAGCCCACTACCCGCGGCGATACCTCGCACAGCCGTGCCAGCTCCTTGACCACCATGGCGGTGGTGAGGTCGCGTTTCTCGATGCAGAGCCAGAGGTGTTCTCCCTCCCCCTCGGGGGCAAAATCGAGCACCTCCTCGACCATGAAGTCCTCGGGGCGCGCCCGGTAGTCCCCGCTGACCGGCGGACCGAACTCGGCGTCGAGCACCCGCGGCCAGGCCGGTGGCCAGTCGATGGCATCGACACGGAGTTGTGTGGCGGCATCACTCACCGGCGCGCTCGCTCGTCTCTTTCGAAACTGGCCCCGAAACCGGCAACAGCAGCACTACCGCCTCGGCGGCAATGCCCTCGCCACGGCCGGTGAAGCCCAGGCGTTCGGTGGTGGTCGCCTTGACGTTGACGGCGCCGGGTTCGACGCCCAGGTCGGCGGAGATATTGGCCGCCATGGCCGCCACATGGGGTGCCATCTTCGGCGCCTGGGCCATCAGGGTGGCGTCGAGGTTGCCGACCCGATAGCCGGCCTCACCCACCAGAGCCACCACGCGGCGCAGCAGGTCACGGCTGTCGGCGCCCTTCCAGGTCGGGTCGGTATCCGGGAAGTGGCGACCGATATCGCCCAGCGCGCAGGCGCCCAGCAGTGCATCGCTGATGGCATGCAGCAGCACATCGCCATCGGAGTGGGCGACGAAGCCGCGCTCGAAGGGGACGGCGACGCCGCCGATCATCAGGTGGTCGCCCTCGCCGAAGCGGTGGACGTCGAAACCATGGCCGATTCGCATCATCTCTCCGCGACGCCCGCGGGCGCCGTCTCGCTGTGCGCCGAGGCCTGGGCGGCCAGGATCATGCCGGCCAGGGCCAGGTCCTCGGGGTGGGTGATCTTGAGGTTGTCGCGGCGCCCGGGCACCAGTCGCGGGGAGTGGCCCAGGGCCTCCACCGCCGAGGCCTCGTCTGTGACCGTCACGCCCGCCGCGGCGGCGTCACGCAGCGCCCGGGACAGCACGCCATAGCGGAAGCCCTGGGGCGTATAGGCGTGCCACAGACCCGCGCGGGGCTCGGTAAGGGCGACCCGGCCGGCGCCGTCGTCGCGCTTCATGGTATCGGCCACCGGCGCGGCCAGCAGCCCGCCCACCGAGTCATCGACCAGCTCCCGCAGCAGCCGTCGCAAGTCATCGACGGCAACGCAGGGTCGCGCCACGTCGTGGACCAGCACCAGGTCGTCGCCGTGGGCCTCGTCCGCGATGGCGGCCAGGGCATTGGCCACGGAGTCCGCGCGCTCGGTGCCCCCAGGCACCCGGCGCCAGTCGGTGAAGGGCACCCAGGCCGCGTCGAACCAGCTGTCGTCGGGGTCCAGGCAGAGGCAGAGCCTGGCCTTGGGCAGGGCGGCGTGCAGCCGTTCCAGCGTGTGAGCCAGCACCGGGCACCCATTAATCGGCAAGTACTGCTTGGGGCGATCGGCGCCCATGCGCCGCCCCTGCCCCGCCGCCGGCACCACCAGCCAGGGCGCCGCGGTCATCGGCTCGCCTCCAGGCGCTTGGCGGGCACCGGGTTGACCACCGGCTCGGCCTCCACCGTCACGTCGGGCACCCAGAAGAACTGCTCGTCGGTGCGCACCATGCCGATATCGCTGCGCGCGCGCTCCTCGATGGCATCGAGGCCGGTCTTGAGGTCGAGCACCTCGGCGGCCAGGCGCGCGTTGCGGTCGCGCAGCGGCTGGTTGGCCGCCTCGAGCGTCGCCACCCGCTGACGAACCTCGCGCAGCTCCTCGATGCCTCCCTGACCGAGCCACAGCCGGTACTGCAGCAGCGCCAGCAGGACCGTCAGCGCCAGCGCCAACCCCTTGAGCATGGTGCCTTCCCGTTACGTCGTTACGATGCCGCGCATTATGCCATCATGGATAGCCGCGCGGCGAGACACGTCCTGCCCGGTGGCCCGCTTCGAGAGCGGCCACCGGGCAGGAAGAGTTGTTTTGGCGAAAGATCGCTAGAGTTGGAAGGGCATGCGGAAGGTCAGGCTGATATCGGAGGCGTCATCGGTCAGCCCAATCCCCAGGCTGGTCACCACCGAGGTGCTGTCGTTGAGCGCATAGGTGCCACCGATACTGAACACCCCCACGTTGGCATCGCTGCCGATCACGTCCCGGGTCGGGCCACCGTCCTGGGTGACCTCGGATTTCTGGATATACTCATGGGAATAGGAGAGCGACAGGCTCAGCCGCTCGTTGAGGGCGAAGGCGGTGCCGAAGCCGGCACGAATGCTATCGCCAAGCTTCACATCTCCCGGCGTCTTTCCCTGCGACGCCGAGATATCGTCGAAGCTCTCCTCGATATTATAGGTATACCCCAGATTGGCGAAGACGATGGCGGGGTCCAGCGTCTTGAGAACAGAAACCCCTGTGGTTACCGCCCATGCACCATTACCCGTCGGAAGCTCGTCGGGCAGATTGAGGTTACCGCTTTCATCCCCCCCTTCCTCAACAGGAATCTGCCTTGTCGAAATGCCATAAGGGTCTTTGCCAGTAGGAGCCCGAACCCCCAAGCTGACGACAACATCGGGACGCTCAACCGTCTCCGGCAGTAATCGATAGGAGAGAGAAGCGCTAACATCTCCTAAGCCTGCCTCATCAATTGATGCCTCAACGTTATTCTCGGTCGAGAAATCGCCACCAATCGACTGATAAGTGCTGCTTCGGTATACAAATGGGATGTTAAGACCCACTTCCAGGCGCTCTGTCAGTCCGTAGCGGGTATTGAGATCGAACGTTGTGATATGACTTTCGACGGTATCCAGATTGATCTCGCCCAGGAAGATCGCATCGAGGGCCAGGAACCCCCTAAGAGCCAGCTGCGAGCGATCCGAATAGGAGTAGTTGATGCCCGGCTCGATGGTCAGGCGGTCGGAGAACAGCGCATGCTCCTCCCGGAACACGTTCTCCACACTCCGGCTGGGCCTCGCCTCCCGAACCACCTCCTCCGAGTCGCTCGATACCTGGGCCATGGCCAGCGGGGAGAGGGCCCCCAGCGTCACCAGCGTGGCTATGGAAAGGCTCTTGCCTCCTGCAAAACCCGATGACTTTATCGTCTCCACATGCTTCTCCTTGTGTGCTCACATTCGCCAGCCGAGGCCGTACACCAGCCAGTGGCCAGACCTGCCGTTACCGCACAGTCAGTGTAGAACAGCCGTGAGGATCTTCCCTGGTGGCTTCAACGCCTCAGTTGACGCACCGACTCAATGGCGCTGCGTACCCCCGGCGCCCGGGCATTGGCACCCTGCTGCCCCATATAAAGCTGGAGCCGCGTCAGGTTGCGTACCTGCTGGAAGTCACTGGTCAGCTGTATCGACTGGCGCAGGCCACGGCTGGGCACGATCGTCTGCCGGACGCTGCCCATGCCGGGCACATCGAGCGCCACGCCCATCCCCCGAGCACCATAGTTCACCGAGACACGGGTTCCGGTGGGGAGTTGCTGGGTGCCGCCCCCCCCTGAACCGCCTGCCAGGCCACGGTGGCCAGACGCATCGAGAACGTCGACTTGCAGGTCATTGGCGGCGGCATTGAAGTCACCGCCGGCCTGGATCGACTGCACCACCCCGCGGGCATTGCCGGTACCGGCATCTCTGACGACGGCCCCGTTACCGGACCGAGCCGCCTCGGAGATGTCGCTGGCCGACACCATGGTCAGGTGCGGCTCGAAACTGACCCGTGGTGCCCTGCCCGTCAGGTCGCCATGCAGGGTGGCACCTGCCATCAGGTCTTCCCCGGCCGAGGTGCGCCACGCACTGGACATCTGGATACCGAAGAACATGATGCGGCCCTTATCGACGAAACGCCCGCGCAACTGGTCGAGCTCACCATCGCTGAGCTGGCGCCCATCAGCGAAGTCCGCAAAGCTGGATGATGCGGCCATGGCCGCCGGTACCAGCAGACCGCTGGCCGCGATGGCCACCAGGGCCGTGATGCCTCCTCTCCTGCAGCGTTGCTTGAAGTCATGGATGAACATGATCGTTATCCCCTTGAACTGCAGCCCTGCTGATACACCGGCCATTCAGGACGGCGATTCAGAACAGGTCTGCATGTCGAAAACCGAAATCGAGAAGCTTCTGCCGGGGTACCGGCGAGAAGACATCCTGTAACCGGTGTGCCGTGAGAGGCTGCCGGGGGCTGAGCAACACCGTCTCGCGGTCGAAGCCCTCCCCCACCACGGCGAAGATGATGCTGTTCCAGGCGGCCATGAAGTCGTCACGCTCCATCACGCGATTGCCGAGGGCCGGATCGCCGACATAGACGCGGTCCCCGCTCGCCTTCTTCATCACCACGAAGTGCTTGTAGCCCTGAAGGTCCAGCAACACGATCACCGGGATCGACACCTCATCCAGCGTGTCGGGTGCCACCTCGTAGCCGCGCCCCCGATAGCCGTGGGTCTCCACGTAGTTCTTCAGGTCCAGCAGGGAGAACCCCCGCTCGAGCACCACCTGGGGATCGGAGACCTCCAGCATCCCGGCCAGCACCGTCTCTTCGGTCACCTCGGGCTGCTGGTAGGCGTACTTGAGGATGGTCGCAAGCGACGCAGCCCCACAGGAGAAGTCGGTCCGCTGCTCGACAAGATTCTCGTAACGCCGTTCGCGGATCGACTGCACATCCTTCTGCACCACGGTGCCAGGCACCAGATTGCCCAGGCGCACGGTGGCGGCCTGGGCATCAAAATGAACAGGCAACAGCCCGAGAGCCAGGCATGCCAGTAGGGTCTTTCGCCTTGCTGTCATAAGTCCCCCGGGCCGTATCATTGATGGCTTGGCAAAACCCAGCCTGCCGAAGCAGGCCGGGCCGTTTCACATCATCTCTGTTTTCAGTCAAGACAGCGGAAGATGATTACATTTCACCGCCGCCGCCACCGCCACCACCATTACCCCCCATGGATGAGGCAATGGAGAGAGAGTTGCGTTGCAGGTTATTAGTACCGGCCGCGATGTTGACGCCGATATTGCCGCTGGCACCCGCCAGAGCATTGCCACCAAGGGTGGCATTGTTTTCGTTGGCCACATAGACGGTATGCGCGGTGACGACGCGTCCACTGAACACGCCGGCCAACCCAACTCGACCAGACTCCCTGAAACCGAGAGTGCCCTCTTCTTCACCGGCAAACTGATCGGTGTTTGCGCTTTCACCATCGAAATCAAGGTGCCCACCATAGGTAGGACCGCCAGGATGCCCAGTCCCCTGAGAGCCGCCGAGCCAGATTTCAGGATAGACCTGATTGGTCTGCTCCCAGGTGCCGTCGTAGGTGCCGGAGCCACCGCCTGCATAGCGTCCACCCATGCTCCCACGCATGGTCACACCCACCACATTGTACTCATGACGAGTGGTGCCCTGGTTGGTGGTAGTGTTGCCATAGGTTGACTGCACGCCACCGGTGGTCGCATCGGCCGAGCCACTCATGGTGTTGGAGGCCGCCGCCAGCGAGTTCTGCTGGGCGTTCATATTGCCGGCCGCCACGTTGATGCCGATGTTGCCGGTCGCACCGTTGAGGGCATTACCATCCAGGCTGGCGTTGTTCGGGCTACCTGAGTTGATGACGCCATTGTTTGAGGTGGACTGGGCCGAGAAGGCCGCGGCCTGCCCGAACACATCCGCCGCATCGGAGGCCGCCAGGGCGGCATCGTTGGCCTGCTGGTTATTATCGCCGGCCGCCACGTTGACACCAATATTGCCCGAGGCACCATTCATGGCATCGTTGCCGACACTGGCGGTATTGGTCGAGATATCATTCTCGACCCCGTTGCCATTGATCAGCTGCTTGCTGTCGACCGTGGCACCGGAGTAGTTGTCGGCATGCTTCCAGGTCCAGACGTTGGTATAGAAGTTCTTGTAGGTATCCGAGTCGTGATTGAGCTCGACATCGATGTCGTTATTGAACTCGGAGTCGATCTCGCTATCCGTATCGAACGTGTTATGGCTACGATCAGCCATGGCATAGGGCGCTACCATCAGCGCGGTGATTGCGAGTGCCAGCGGTGCTTTGTGGAACGTTTTCATGATCTTTCTCCTGAATGAACCGAATCGTTCTGTTGTTGCTGCCGTTACTTGCTTCAGGTAACGCTACTGCCCTGCCGCCATATTCATGCGGAAGCTGTTGCGAGTAGCGTTCCCCGTACCTGCTGATTGGTTGACCTGGATGATGCCCCGGGCACCCTCGAAGGAGGTCTTGTCCACCTCTATTCTTCGATTCGTGCTGCCGAAACCCTCATCGGTACCGCTCAGCCCCTGCTGATCGGCCATTACCTTCTGCAACGTAGCGTCGCTCAGGTTGCTGACCGATATGCCCAGAGCCACTCCCATGGAGTTGCTCTGCACATTCCCTTGGCCCGCCGCCTGGTTGATCGACAGCCAGCCTTCTGACTGCCGAAAGGCGCGGTCCTTGATTCCTACTGTCTCCTCGCGGTTGGCGATCCGCTGTTCGATCCTGGAGCTCTGCATCAGGGTGTTGGCGGCATTGGCCGTATTACCTATAGCCAGCACCCCGCTGTTGCTCTGCAGGTTGCCGTCGCCTGCCGCCATATTGGTTGTGCTCACCCCGGAGACGGCGCTCAGCGCACTGCCACCGAGAATGGTGCTGTTGCGAACCAGGGCACCCGGCTCGGCCATCGCCACCTGCGCCAGGCCGGCCACCAGACCCAGTACCACTACACTCACCCTGAAAGAGCTCAAAGAGCGCCTTGCGGCCGGGGAAAGACAAGCTCGAATCGCCATGATCATTTCCGTCCTGTGAAGGGTGAGAGTGCATTGCCGACCGTGCCGGCGATGCCCGAGGTAGCCGATGTCACGCTTCCGGCAATTCCGCCACCGGCACCGCTGCCACCGCCCAGCGAACCGGCGACTCGATTGGAGTTGCTACCCACTCCCTGCCCCCCATTGCGAACCAAGGCATCGGAGCCAGGATTCAGCGCACGCCCTACGGTGCTCTGGACACTGCTTCGCACCCCAGCCGCTCGATCATCCGAGAGGGCCACGATGCCGCCCCCAGTCAGCTGACGCTGGATATCCATCCCGCTGTCGCGAACATTGACCCTCGAGGGGATCGGGCCGGCATGGCGATCGACGGAGCCGATGGGGGCCGGGTCCACGCGCCGCAGGATGACGACATCACCGGGCCTGACACCGGGATTGAGGTTGTGCTGAGCCGAAGAATCGGCTGCACCCACTATGGCGTGGCCTAGCATCCCCGCCGCGGCCACGGCGACCAGTGCCGCCCTCAGGAGAAAGTGTTTGCTCTTCCCTTCCCCCAGCACACTTACCGTTTGCCTGATTACCGCCATGACTACTGACTCCTTTGCGTGGTGACCCTGGTGGCCTGATGATTCTGGAACCCCTGGGCGCTGTTGCCGCTATTGCCACCGGCACCATTTCCACCCTGACCGGAGCCGCCGGGACGCTCATCCCACAGGATCACGGCGTCGGTGATCTCGGGTCCGCTTTCCACGAACTTGCCGCGAATATCGGCCAGCCTTGCGTCCTCCAGCGACTCGACCGCCTGACTGCCAAACAGGGCTTGCTTCAAAGCAGCTTCATCCGCTGCGGCCTGATGGGTTATCACCAGAGAGAGAGCCCCGATGCCAGCTGCCAGCAGGAGCACTCGACGCCCTGATGCGCTCTGTCTGCGGTTGGCTGGCTGGTTCCCGTTCATGTCAGGCTCCCCGTGGATCACGACCCGCTTCCGGGTCACTCACAACATCTCGACTCTTGCCCTTTCGACTCTTGCCCTTTCGACTCTTACCCTTGTTACAGCAATCCTCGTGCCAACAATGAAGATCCTTTATTTTCAATAATTTGAAGTAAAAGCGAATATTACAAAGTGTTAAGGCTGCGTAACAGGAACAGGGTGTTGCCGATATGATATCGAGGAATCTCGAGAACAATCGCGATAAAACAGCGAGTTACCGGCCGCTGCTCGGCTGTAACACCACTGATGCACTGGCCGCCAAGATGGCGGGACGAAAAAAATCCACGCCTGGAGAGACGTGGATACAGGAAGGGAGGTCGCTGCGGGAATGCGAGGTAAGAGCGAGTCGCCGGGCCGACTCAGGCCAGCTTTCGGGCGATGCCGTGCTTTTCCATCAGCCGATAGATGGTGACGCGGGAGACTCCGAGCTCCTTGGAGGTCGGCTGTACCTGGTTGTGGTTACGGCCGAGTGCCGCCAGCAGGATATCGCGCTCAGCCGCATCGCGTGCCTGCTCCAGGGTCATCGTGCAGCGAGGCAGGCTACGCCGCTCGATGCCCAGGTCATCCGGCTGGATGAGGCGGTTGTCACACATGACCATGGCGCGTCGTACCCGGTTGATCAGCTCCCTGACGTTGCCTGGCCAGCGATACTGACGCATCACCAGCAGGGCCTCGCTGGAGAAGCCCTTCAACTGGCTGGGTTTCTCATGGCTGAACCGTTCGAAGAAGTAGCGTGCCAGGAGCTCGATATCCTCAGGATGCTCCCGCAGCGGGGGCACCTTGACCTGCAGCACATTCAGCCGATGAAAGAGGTCTTCACGAAACCGCTGTTCGGCCACGGCCTGTTCGAGATCCACATGGGTGGCGGCGAGGATTCGCACATCCACCGGTATCTCATCTAGCCCCCCGACCCGCTGGATACGCCGGGTCTCGAGGAAGCGCAGCAGGTTGACCTGCAGCTCCAGTGGCAGGTCACCGATCTCGTCCAGGAACAGGGTGCCGCCATCCGCGGCCTCGATCCTGCCGATCTTGCGCTGTACCGCGCCGGTAAAGGCCCCCTTCTCGTGGCCGAAGAGCTCCGACTGGATCAGGTGGTCGGGCAAGGCACCGCAGTTGATCGCATGGAAGGACTGCTTGGCGCGCTGGGAGCGCTCATGGATCGCCTGGGCGGTCAGCTCCTTGCCCGTGCCGGACTCACCGCTGATGCATACCGAGGCGTCGACCGCTGCCACCTTGCGGATGGTCTTGAAGAGCTTCCACATCGCAGGGGTAGACCCCACCATTTCATACTCGCCGGGGGTGGTCTCCACCACCTCGCCGTTACACGGGCCATCCGCCACCTCCTTCTGGAGCTTGCCGAGCCGGGCGGCATGGCGCAGCAGGCAGTCCAGGTTTTCCAGTTCATGGGGCTCGACCACGAAGCCGTGACAGAGGTTGGCGATGACGTTGCGAACCTCATCGTCATCCAGGCAATCCGGAGAGATGACCCCCACACAGGGGATTCCGGAAGAGATGATCAGCGACTCGACGTGCCTGAGCCCCTGCCTGGAGAGATCCGGGAAGTGAACCACCCCCGCATGACACGCCTGCTGACGTACCTCTTCCACCGAGTAGGGAGGAGCCAGGCCATTCACCTCCCACCCAAGCCGACCCAGTTCCTGCTCCATCCGCTTCTGGACCGGTGGCCGCTGAGCAACCATCCAGCAGCGTTGCTGCAACATATCCATTGTTACGCATCCTTCCTGCCGGCAATACCTGGCCGGGCAGGCTTCCTGGGGTATAAAGGCAACACACAGCGGAACATGCCCGCTACGCAACCTTGTGCAAACGGATCAACAACCCTTAGTCCACCCGCCGCAACGCCAGAAGTATAGCAATGCGGCACAGTTCTGCTTCGCTACTCTGCCTTGCAGCGATTCAAGTCCTGAACGGCAGCGCCTGCTCGGCGGCCCGGCAGTAGGCGCGCACCTGGACGCGCTCCTCGGCACAGAAGCGCGCCACGGCGTCGCGCAGGCGTGGGTCGGCAATATGATGCAGCGAGGTCAGCAGCCGCGGCTCGAACCCGCGGGTCAGCTTGTGCTCGCCCTGGGTCCCGGGGTCGAAGGCGGTGAGGCCGCGTTCGAGGCAGTGCTCGATGCCCTGGTAGTAGCAGGCCTCGAAGTGCAGACAGTCGGCGACCACCTCGCTGCCCCAGTAGCGCCCGTAGAGGGTACGCGTGCCCTGCAGGCAGAGTGCCGCCGCCACCGGCTTGCCGTCGAGGCGCGCCTGCACCAGCAAGAGCGCTTCCGGCAGGCTGGCGCGCAGGCGCCGGAAGAACTCGAGGTTCAGGTAGCCGTGGCGCCCGCGCTCCAGGTAGGTGATCTCGTAGCAGCGGTAGAAGTGCTCGAGGGCCGCGGCGTCGATCGCCTCGCCCTCAAGGCGATGCAGTGTGAGCCCCTGGTCGGCGACGATTCGTCGTTCGCGGCGGATCGCCTTGCGGCGCTTGGAGTTCATGGCAGCCAGGAAGCCCGTGAAGTCGCCATAGCCGCGATCGCGCCACTGGAACTGTACCCCGTGGCGCGCCAGCAGCTCCGGGCGAGCCGCCTGCCACCCGGCCACCTCGTCCTCCTCGGCAAACAGCAGGTGCCAGCTCGAGAGGTTGCCCATCTCCCAGGCGTCGGCCAGCACCTCGCGAGCCGCGCGCGGATCGACCCCCGGCGCCAGGGCCAGGCGCGGGCCCGGCGCCGGCGTGTAGGGAATCGCCGTCAGCGCCTTGGGGTAGTAACGTCCACCGGCGCGCTCCCAGGCATCGGCCCAGGCCCAGTCGAAGACGTATTCGCCGAAGGAGTGGTGCTTGTGATACAGCGGCATGACGCCGACCAGCGATTCGCCCTGCCACAGGGTCTGGTGGCGCGGCACCCAGCCGGTAGCCGGCCCCACCGAGCCGCTGGCCTCCAGGGCATGCAGGAACTCGTGGCGCAGGAACGGATAGTCATCACCGATCAGGGCATTCCAGTCGGTGGCGGAGACCGCCTCCATGGCGGGTAAAGTCTGACGCGTCAGCATGGACATGCGGTCACTCCATTCACGGGGCGTCCTGGCACCTTTCCCTGGCGGCGAGATGGCGCCACCATTGTGCCCAGACCCCGACCGACCTTCCATCACCGTGAACAGGATCCCAGCATGAGTCATGCCCGTGATCTCCAGGTCCAGCTCGATGCCCAGCGCCGCGCCTTCACTGCGGAGCCCTATCCGAGCCTTGCCACCCGCCGTGATCGACTGACGCGCCTGGCCACCCTGACCCGCCGCCACCGCGACGAGATCGCCGAAGCCATCAGCACCGACTTCGGCCAGCGGGCCGAGGTGGAGACCCGCCTGGCCGAGGTGGCCACCATACTCCAGGGCGCAGGCTTCGCCCGCCGCCGGCTGCGCCGCTGGATGCGACCCAACCGTCAGCCGGTCGGCTGGCGACTGCAGCCGGCCCGTGCTCGGGTGCACACCCAGCCGCTGGGGGTGGTGGGCATCATCTCCCCCTCCAACTATCCCTGGAGCCTCGCCTGGCTGCCCGCCATCGATGCCCTGGCCGCCGGCAACCGGGTGATGATCAAGCCCAGCGAGCAGACCCCCGCCACCTCGGCGCTGATGGCTCGCCTGGCGGCTCGCTACTTCGCCCCGGAGGAGCTCTGCGTGATGGAGGGTGATGCCGAGGTGGCCCGCGCCTTCGCCGCCCTGCCCTTCGACCACCTGCTGTTCACCGGCAGTGCCGCCATCGGTCGCGAGGTGGCGCGCGCCGCGGCGGCCAACCTGACACCGATCACCCTCGAACTGGGCGGCAAGACCCCGGTCCTGATAGCCGGCGATGCCGACCTGGAGAAGGCTGCCGAGCGCATCGCCTTCGGCAAGTGGCTCAACGCCGGCCGCACCTGCATCGCCCCCGACTACGTGCTGGTGGCGGCCCCGCAGTTGGAGGAGTTCCTCAAGGCGATGCAGCGCCAGGTGTCACGCTTCTACCCCGAGGGCACCGCCAGCCGCGACTACAGTTCGGTGCCGGGTGCCGAACATCGCGCGCGACTCGAGAGCATGCTCCACGAGGCCCGAGACCATGGCTGCCGGGTGATCGAACTCGGCGAGAGACTCGAGCTGGCCGATGGCGGCGTCAAGCTGCCGCCAACCCTAGTGGTCGACCCCACCGAGAACCTGGCCATCATGCGTGAGGAGGTCTTCGGTCCCTGGCTGTCGGTGATCGGGGTGCCTGATATGGATAACGCCATTGCCCGTGTCCAGCGCGCTCCCCGCCCATTGGCGCTCTATGCCTTTACCGACGACAGTGACCTGCGCCGCCGGCTGCTCGAGGAGACCCACTCCGGCGGCGTGGTGTTCAATGACACCCTGTGGCACAACGCCGTACCCGCCCTGCCCTTCGGCGGCGTAGGCGAGAGCGGTATCGGCAGCTACCAGGGCGAGGCGGGCTTCCGGCGATTCAGCCATGCCCGCGCCGTCTTCCTTCAGTCGCCACGCAGCCCGGTAGGCTGGCTCAACCCACCCTATCGGCGCTGGCTGCTCAGGCTGCTGGGCCTCTAGCACACCAACCCAATGGAGCTCGACATGCTGCCCTCGCTCGATCCCACCGTCGCCGACATTACCCGCCGCATCCGCGAGCGCTCCAGTGAGCGACGCGCCCTCTACGAGGCCCGCATGGCCGACCAGCACCGCCGCGGCGTACACCGCAGCGAGCTCTCCTGCGGCAACCTGGCCCACGGCTTCGCCGCCTGTGGCGAGACGGACAAGAACGCGCTGAAACTGATGAACAGCGCCAACCTCGGCATCATCTCGGCCTACAACGACATGCTCTCGGCCCACCAGCCGCTTGCGACCTTCCCGGAGACCATCAAGGCCGCCGCCCGCGCCATGGGTTCCACCGCCCAGTTCGCCGGCGGCGTGCCGGCGATGTGTGACGGCGTCACCCAGGGCCAACCGGGCATGGAGCTATCGCTGTTCTCCCGCGACGTCATCGCCATGGCCGCCGCCGTGGGCCTCTCCCACAACATGTTCGACGCCGCTCTCTACCTCGGCGTGTGCGACAAGATCGTCCCGGGGCTGTTTATCGCCGCGGCGCGCTTCGGCCACCTGCCGGCGATGTTCGTGCCGGCGGGCCCCATGCCCAGCGGGCTGCCCAACAAGGAGAAGGCGCGTATCCGCCAGCTCTTCGCCGAGGGCAAGGCGAGCCGCGAGGAGCTGCTCGAGGCGGAGTCGCAGTCCTACCACAGCCCGGGGACCTGTACCTTCTACGGCACCGCCAACTCCAACCAGCTGATGATGGAGATGATGGGCCTGCACCTGCCGGGCACCTCCTTCGTCAACCCGGGCACCGAGATGCGCGAGGCGCTGACCCGCTTCGCCACCGAACAGGCGATCCGCAACAGCGAGCCCGGCGGCGACTACCGCCCCTTCTACAAGCAGATCGACGAGCGCGCCATCGTCAACGCCATCGTCGGCCTGCTCGCCTCCGACGGCTCCACCAACCACACCCTGCACCTGGTGGCCATGGCCGCCGCCGCGGGTCTGACCATCACCTGGCAGGACTTCACCGACCTCTCCGCGGTGACGCCGAGCCTGATGCAGGTCTATCCCAACGGTCAGGCCGATATCAACCACTTCCAGGCCGCCGGCGGCATGAGCTTCCTGTTCCGCGAGCTGCTCGCCGCGGGGCTGATCCACGGCGACATCCCCACGGTATTTGGCACCGACCTCACCGCCTACACCCGGGAGCCGTTCCTCGAGGAGGGCAAGCTCACCTGGCGCGAGGGCCCCGAGAAGAGCCTGGACGAGGAGGTGCTGCGTGGCGCGGCCGCGCCCTTCGCCCCCACCGGGGGGCTCCCCGTGGTGGACGGCAACCTGGGTCGCGGTGTGATCAAGGTCTCGGCGGTGGCCGAGGAGCACCGCGTGGTGGAGGCCCCGGTCAGGATCTTCGAGGACCAGAACGCGCTCAAGGCGGCCTTCGAGGCCGGCGAGTTGGACCGCGACGTGATCGCCGTGGTGCGCTTCCAGGGCCCCAAGGCCAACGGCATGCCGGAGCTGCACAAGCTGACGCCCTACCTGGGCGTACTCCAGGACCGCGGCCACAAGGTGGCACTGGTCACCGACGGGCGCATGTCCGGCGCCTCCGGCAAGGTGCCGGCGGCCATCCATATCAGCCCCGAGGCACTGGACGGAGGCCCGCTGGCAAAGCTCAAGGATGGCGATATCGTGCGCCTGGATGCCAACGCCGGCACCCTCGAGGCGAAAGTGGACGCCCACACATGGGCCGAGCGCGAGTGCCATGTCGCCGAACTGGCCCCCCACCACGTGGGTCTGGGCCGCGAGCTGTTCAGCGGCTTCCGCCACCTGGCCAGCGCCGCCGACCTGGGCGCCTCGGTATTCGGCGGCTTCGAGGCCGACGACCTGGCCCGCCAGGCCGGGCAGATCCATGCAGAAGATGCCTGAGATAAGCCACGCCGTCGTGCTAGGCTGCGCGATTGCTTTTCCGCCACGACGATGTCGCCATCACAACCCGGAGGCCCCATGATCCCCGCTTCGCTCAGAACCCTGCTCGACGAGACCACCGGCCAGCGCCGCGCCGAATGGGCCGGCCGTGAGGTCTGGCTGGCCAACGAGGCCTGGGGTGAGCTCGCCCTCTCGCTGCAGGGAGGTCAACTCCTTCACTATCTTCCGGCCCGCGCCCCGGACGCGCCCGAAGACGCGCGAGCCGCAGGCGCTAATCCGTCGCCCGAAACCGCGCAAGCCGCAGGCGCTAAGCCGTCGGCCGACGCTGCACCGGAAGCTATGGTGCCGGGTGGCTGGCTGTGGGTGACGCCCACGCCCCAGGCGCTGCCCGGCACGATCCGCGGCGGCATCCCGCTGTGCTGGCCGTGGTTTGCCGATGACCGCTATGCCGACGAGTCGGAAGACCACAGCGGCCCCTTCCACGGCACAGCACGCCAGGCCCAGTGGCGCCTGGACGCCGTGGATGAGCACGAGGAAGGCGTGGAGCTGCATCTCTCCCCCGAACAGCGCCTGCATCAACAGCTCGCCCCCCGTCTGGTGGTTCAGGCCAATGCCAACCGCCTGCACGTGGAGCTGATCACCGAACACACCGGCGAGACCCCGGTGAAGATAAGCGGTGCCCTGCACACCTACCTGGCGGTGGCCGATACCTTCGCCTGCCGCCTGGAAGGGCTCCCCGGCGCCCGCTACCTGGACAAGCTGGCCGGTTTCGCCGAGGGCGAACAGCAGGGCGAGCTGGGGGTGCGCGGCGGCATCGACCGGATCTACCACAGCAATGCCGAGCTGGTGCTGGACGATGGTGAGCGCCGCCTGCGGATCGCGCGCCAGGGCAGCGACTCCGCGGTGGTCTGGCACCCCGGCGAGACCCTCCCCGCGGACACCCCCGGCGAGGTCGCCCGCCGCTTCCTCTGCGTGGAAGCCGCCAACACCCGTCTCGACCCGGTATGGCTGGTGCCCGGTGCCCAGCACCTGCTGGGTACCACGCTGTCGCGGGAGTAAGGCGACTGTCCGGCCAACACGACTTGCGGCTCGACACAGAGCCGATGGCGCGGGGCCTTCGGTGCGTCGCCCCTAGTGGTGGTAGCGCTGGGCCACCTCACGGGCCAACTGGCGGATGCCATGCCAGTCCTCTGCCTCGACCAGCGATGCCGGGGTCAGCCAGGAGCCAGCCACGCACATCACATTCTTGAGCGCCAGGTAGTCCTCGGCGTTCTCCAGGGTGATGCCGCCGGTGGGACAGAAGCGCGCCTCGGATAGCGGGCCGGCGAAGGCCTTGAGGGCCTTGACGCCGCCGCTGGCCTCGGCGGGAAAGAACTTGAAGCGGCGGTAGCCGTACTGCCAGCCGGCCATCAGCTCGGAGACGGTAGACACGCCGGGCAGCATCGGTACCGGGCTGCTTACGCCGTAGCGATAGAGCGCCTCGGTGGTGCCGGGCGTCACCACGAAGTCGGCACCCACCTCCTCTGCCTGGCGATACTGGGCCGGGGTGAGCACCGTGCCCACGCCGATGCTGGCCTGGGGCAGCTCCTCCTTGATGCGCTGAATCGCCTCCAGGGCACAGTCGGTGCGCAGGGTGACCTCCAGCACGGTCAGGCCGCCCTCGACGAGGGCACGGGCCAGGGGCACGGCATCCTCGAGGCGCTGGATGGTCAGCACCGGAATCACCTCGGCCTTGAGGCAGATGCTGTCCAGTTCGGTGGTACGGGTCGAGGGCAGCTGCTTGTCGATGGTCATTGATATCTCTCCGTGAGATCAGGGGGCCCAGTAGGTGGCCAGCGGACAGGCGAGGAAGGCGCGGATCGGCAGCTCGCGAACGTCGTCGCCGGCCAGCGCCTGGGCCAGCACGGCGCGCTTGTCGCCGCCGGTGATATGCAGGAAGTGCCGCCGCGCCTGGTGCAGGCGGTCGGCGGAGAGGGTGATGCGTGGCTGGGGCTGGCTCGGCGTGCGCACCGCCACCGCCGCGGCCTCGGTGGTCAGCGCCAGGGCGAGCTCGCGGCTGTCGGGGAACAGCGAGGCGGTGTGGCCGTCGCCGCCCATGCCGAGGATCACGGCGCTGGCCGGCCAGGCCAGGGGCTCGAGGCGCTCGGCCACGGCGGCCGCCCCCTGCTCGGGAGTGGGGTCGGCCGTGGTCAGCGGCAAGAAGGTGGCGGCAGCAGCGGGGCCCTGGAGCAGATGCTCGCGCACCAGGCGGGCGTTGCTGTCGGCGGCGTCCGCCGCCACCCAGCGCTCATCGGCGAGCGTCACCTGAATTCGCGCCCAGGGCAGCTCACAGCTGGCCAGGGCCTGGAAGAAGGGCACCGGCGTCGCGCCCCCGGATACCACCAGCAGGGCTCGCTCGTGGCTGGCCAGGTCGGCACGCAGCGCCGCAGCCACCGCCTCGGCCAGCTGGGTGGCCAGGCGCTTTCGACACAGCTCGCTCATATGGTTTCCTCCCTGGAGGCCTTCCAGAACCGCGCGACAAATCACGCTCCTGCAGCTCCCGACGAAGCCAGCCCCTTGCGGTTTCCGGCCTCGTCGCGGCGCTCCTGACGCTCGCTAGTAATCCTCATACCAGCTTCGTCCGTCCTGGGTGATCATGGCGATGGAGGCGACCGGCCCCCAGGAGCCGGCGGGGTAGCGGCGCGGCGGCTCGTCGCGCTCCTCCCAGGCGGCAATCAGGTTATCGCACCACTGCCAGGCGTGCTCCACCTCGTCGCGGCGCACGAAGAGGTACTGCT